>ERZ1106941.70-NODE-70-length-147856-cov-67.612520_pt1 | contig 147856 bp, 124 predicted proteins | sample MGYA00403670_ERZ1106941 | MGnify/ENA primary metagenome ERZ1106941 (study PRJEB35170, sample SAMEA104062400) | human gut metagenome | biome: human gut; feature: human-associated habitat; material: faeces | place: Denmark | collected 2012-06-04 ...
TAAGCTCACTCGTGCCCAAGATAGTTAGCTGGAAACGGCTTGTGAAAATAGGTAGCCGCCGACTCATAGTTGTCAGGATGAAGAAACCGCATCTTGACAATATGCACCTCTAGCTCAGTTGGTAGAGCAACTGACTCTTAATCAGTGGGCCCAGGGTTCGAGTCCCTGGAGGTGCACCAATAAAAGAGCGTTAAATCGTAGGATTTGGCGCTCTTTTTCGTTATGTAACCCCGAAAATTCGGGGCTTGCACGGTCAATGCACGGTTTTTGCACGGTCGGCTTTTTCGTGGGAATCCTCTGCATGGGCTGTAATTGCTTTGAAATGCGTGGTAAATTTTGCATCAGGTCAACAGAGCCAGACGGAGCTGCGCCTTTACTTCGGGGTCGGCGTTCTTCAGCAGTTCCAGCAGAGCAGTCATAGAGATGGTTGGTTCGCCTGCGGCGGGTACAGCCTGCGGGCTGGGGCTTTCCTGTTTAGCATAGAACCCTTCCTCGAACTTCTTCCCCAACTCCACACGAGAGGACTGCTGGATATGAGCGTAGGTGTTCACCAGCATATCCGCCGTAGCGTGACCCGTTGTACCCTGCACAGCCTTCACATCGCCGCCGGAGATCATCAGCTGATAGGTGGCACTGGAATGCCGCAGACCATGAAAGACGATGCGAGGGAACTCCGGGTGGGCATCCTGCCACTTGAGGAACTTTTTGCGGATCAGCACCGGCTCCACCGCCAGACCATTGGGCAGACGGAACAGCATTCCGCTGTCATGGTAACGTGCCGGGTCTTTCCTCTCGTCTGCCGCCAGCTGATTCAGCCACTTCTTCAGCTCCTCTTTCAAGGCAGAGGTCATGAAAATGGTGCGGCAGGACGACGCCGTTTTGGTGCTTTTCAGGATGAGGGAAGTGGTGCTGCGCTCCAGCTTGTCCGGGAATACCTTGATGATGCAGCCATCGTCCACCTGATTCAGGGCTTCTTTCCGCACTCGCTGCATGGATTTGTTGATACGGAAGGTTCCGATACCATCTGCTGCGTCAATGTCGATATCCTCTGGGGTAAGACCTACGATCTCGCCCTCACGCAGTGCACCTACTAGCGTGAGGTGGACTGCCAGATGCAGGATAGGGTCCTCCATGCTGTTCAGAGCCGCCCGCATTTCCTCCACCGTCCAAATGGTGCGTTCCTGTGTGGACTTCTTGGGGCTGTCCACGGGAACCGGGCTTTTGACGAGTATGCCCCATTCCACGGCATACTGAAACGCTGTACCCAGTAACCGATGAACCTCGTGGATGGTGGTGCCGGAAAGGAATCGTTGCTTCTGCTTTTCGGTCAGGTTCTGCTTCTTACCCTCGATATACGAACCGCAGGGCGTTTTGCTCAGGGTCGTGTAGAGGTTTTCCATGTGGTAGGGCTTGAGTTTTTGCATCTCCATGCTGCCGATATATGGGATAATAAGGTTCTGGATGGTGGAAAGGTTGGATTCGTAGGTTTTGGGTGCCCACTTGTGCTTGTTGCACTGCTTGGGCAGCCAATCCATGAGGAACTCTGCTACCGTCACCGAGGACGGGATCAGAAAAGTGCCAGCCGCCAGTTCGTGCTCAATTTGCTTCTTTCGGTTCGTTGCCTCCTCTTTTGTAGGAAAACTTTCCCATTTGTCGCAGCTCTTGCCGTGTTCATCTTCGTAGGTGTAGCGGACGCTATAAGAGTTGCCGCGTTTTGTAATATATGCCATACTGTTGCCTCCTTATCAAGCTGCCCGGTTGAGCCACGCATCAAAGCTGTCCTTCGGTACACGGATGCTTCCGCCTACCCGCAGGACACGGAATTCGGTGGTGCTGTTGCACAGGTTGTAAGCAGAGCGCAGGCTGATGGCCAGCATTCGTGCGATCTCTTCCACCGTGTACACCAGCTTTGTGGTTGCCGGGCTGTCAGTCGGAGACTTGACGGCATTGGTTTGAGTGACCACCTCCATTGTAGTGGGATTCGAGTCCTTTTGCAAGGAGTCATTCGTATAATTTTCAGATTTCACATCTTCGGTCATGTCAGGCCGATTCAAATTCATAGGCAAGCCTCCATATCCTTGTAGCCGGGTGACTTCTACACCCGGCAATTTTTGTTTTCCGACATTTTCGGGTTATCCGACCAAAAGTTTCATGCGTTCCAGTTTTTCCAGTACGTTCTCCTTCCGCAAACTGACCCCAATGCAGGAAACCGGAACACACATTTCCAATAGGCGGTCATAGATGCGGGCATGGGCGGTATCTTGTGGGTGGCGTATTTCATCCAGCGTCAGGTTGGTGGTGACGATTAGCGGTTTTTGGCTGCGGTATCGGCTGTCCACGATGCTGTAGATCTGTTCCAGTGCGTACTCGGTGCCACGCTCCATGCCGAAGTCGTCAATGATGAGCAGGGGATAGCGGCAGAGCCTGTCCACAATATCATTGCGCCCGGAAAAGCTGCTGTTCAACTCGTTCAGGATTCGGGCGAAGTTTGTCATACGCACAGGCACTTCCTGCTCCATCAGAGCGTTTGCAATGCACCCGGCAAGGAAACTCTTGCCGGTGCCGACACCACCCCAGAGAAGAAGCCCAAGGTTCTCTGCGCGCATGGTCTGCCATTGCTCTACATAGCGGCGTGCGTGGTGCATCCGTGGGCTGCGGCCATTGTCGTTTTCAAAGGTCCAGTCCAGCATTGACGGGTCAGAAAATCCCTCTACTTTCAACCGCCGCACAAGGTCGCTGTGCTTTTGCTGGCTGATAAGGGTTTCTTGTTTTTCTCTTTCCGTGCGCTGGCAGATGCATTCGATTGGGTGCTTGTTCTTGCCCATCAGGGCAATGCCCTTTGCAAAGAACGCTTCTTTTGGGGTGTGACACTTTCCACAATGAAGCAGGCCGTCCTTGCCATAATAATCATCGGTGTTTTCGGGAATACTGGATGGGAACTGATCAAAAATTTTTTCTATCGTCTTTATAGGCTTTCTCCTTCCTTGAATGTGTAGTCCGGGATGCCCGGCGTCGATTTTCGTTCTGTTTTCTGCCGTTTTGCCCAGATGCGCAGGGTGGCGGCGTGGTCGGTGTACTTTCTTCCGGTAGACTGGATATAAGCCGAAAGTTGCTCGAGCAGGCTGTCCAGCCCAGAAAAGTCAGCCTTGATTCGCTTGTACTCTTTTTCCGTCAGAAAGACATTTTGATATTCTCCAAAAGTCAAATGAGCATCTGCTGTTTTTATCAGGTGGTTATCTTTCAGGTTGTTCTTATTACGTTGGTTAGTAGAACACTTTTGTTCCATGGAAGGTATCATTTCTGTTCCATCGCATAGGGCAGAATCGTTCCATGCAAAGGAACATTTTTGTTCTGTCGGGACTTTTACAAAGATACTGTTGGGCACAGTAATGCGACCTCTTCTGCGCTCAATCAGATCGGCGTCCTCCAGTGAGCGCAATGCACGTTTGATGCTCATGGTACTGCAACGAAGGGCTTCGCTCAATGATGAAATAGGAAAAATTACATAGACGAAGCCGCGCTCATCCACCCAGTTGTTCTTTTGAGAAAGCGTTGCCCTGTCAAGCAGCAGAGTGTAGAGCAGCTTTGCCGTGTGGCTCAGGTTTGTATCCAGCAAAAATCGGGCGTACGGCAGATATTGCGGCAGAGGGGCGGTAGCAGTCAGATAGTTGAAAATGGCGGTCACCTCCTATTAGCACTTTCTGTTAAAAAAAGCGTATGGCATCAGCGAACTTCTATTTCTGATTTGGTGGAGGGCAGACAGTGCTGGCGCTTTTTTACATCCTCCAGATAATTTTGAAGTTTGTTTATTAGGTTTTCAACCAGCGTCCAGTTTTCCGGTTCAGTCAGAATATCGGGGTATTCCTGAAAAGTACTTTCCCAGCGGCGTATCATGGTATTGGCAGCACCCGATACTTCACAGAGCATTGCTGCACCATTTGCAAGTTGTTTGCTGTGGTAACGGTTGTTGGCAAGTTCTAAAATCTGCTGTCGAGTTACTTTATCGAAACAAGAGGATTTCTCTTGTGGGGATGCAGTGCGTTTTTTGGGTTTGCAGATTTCAGATATCAATGCAGGGCGTTCTGCTGGTGGGGCAGCAGCAACGGAAGCGATTTCGGTAGCAGTCGGTTTGACCTCGCCGGAAAGAACTTTCTGCTTGATGCCGGGAATCGCTTCTTCGGCAGCGTCTATGCCTTTGGCATATTGCTCGGCATCTTTAACATAGGTTTTTCCTACACCGTTTTCCTTAGCGATTCGGGCACAGGTCTGCATACCGACTGGTAAGTGCCGGTTTTCGGCACTTACCAAATCATGCTGATTTCCGCGAAAACCATCGTTGGCTCCATGTGATTTTTTCTCGGCTTCATACTGCTTTCCAATGAGATATTTCTTCTGCTCTGGGGTAAGATTGCGCCGCCCTAACTGATTTTTGCAGATCCAGACGATTGCTTCCTGACGATTTGAAAAATCTTTTTCGTGGGTACTGAACGGAATCTCAGGATGTTTTTTTGCTATGGTGAAACGATTGTGTCCATCCACGATTGTTCCATTCCAGAGGATGATGGGATTGAGAATACGGCCCTCTCGCAGAATATTTGTTTCTAGCTGATTCAATTCCTCAAATGTCAGTGGTGGGATTTTTCCTTGGAATTCTGCATCGATTTTGATCTGATTCAAGTTCATCATAGGCAAACCATCCTTTCTGAAATTGTGTTTGTTTTCTGTGCGCCGCTCTCCCTGCATGGATTTCCTACCTCCTTCCGGCGGCGTTTTCCGGCTCGCTCTTGCGAGGTCATGGCCGGGTATTCCATGCAGACGGTCATTCGGTTCTCAAGGATCAATTGGTGTCTTGCTGGTAGCTTATCACGCTTTCAAAAGAATTTTTAGGACCTGACAGGTCCGGTTTTGAGGGAGTAAACCGGACCTAGTAGGTCCGGTTCGGTGAACGGCTCTGAATAGAGCATACCATAAAGTCACTCGGATTTTTAGGAAGTGATACTTCCGCTTTTTACCTTTAAAACCGGAAGTGATAGTTCCGGTTTGATGTGATATTGAATGAATCAACGCTGATTTTTCTAAAACGCGTTTTTCTGAGAGAATTTACTTATTCGGCGTCCGTTAAGGTGCGGAACCAGCGCATTCTTGTACTGAATACCGGGTTTGGGCGAAGCCCAACAAGTGTTTTTGAATTTGGATAAAAAAATTCGGATTCAAAAATTGCGAGGTGGTACCGGCTCGCCCTGCTTGCGGCGGTTGCAAATGCGAAAATTTTTGTGCAGAAAAATAACCGCCAGCTTCAAGTTGAACTTGAAAGCTGACGGTCCTGATTGCAAAATGATTTTCAAATTTGGAAAGCACCTTGAGAGGCTTCATAGCACCCGCAAGCAATGCAGACGTATATACATCTGCCATTTTTGCATTGCAAAAATACTTGTTGGGGAATCCCAAACCCTTTCAGATCTGCACCATTTTGGTGCAGGCTTTAAAAGAAACTCGTTCATATTTCTTTACGCCATTGATTGCACGAATGCAAAATGCTATAATTTTAAGAAAAGAAACAATGTTTTTGGTGTTTTCGCCCAATTGGTTGGAGAGGTATTGCAATGAATGCGGAAGTCAATGTAATAGATCAACTACTTAAAAAATATCCGGATCGTAAAATTTGTTATGACGAGTATATAGAGCTAAAGCTTCGAGAGGAAAATGAGGCAATCTGCAGACTGATTTACAATTCTGCAGACCGAGATGGAATTAACACAGGTACAGAATGGAACGGTCGCAAAGAATGGCTGGAGATGCAGGGTTTTGTGTTTCCTGACGTGGAGAGAGATATGTTTTGCGAGCCGTATTCCATTGATGAATGCCAGTTTGCGACTCTTGATGAGCTTATAGAATTTTCTTATAACAAAGTGGCACTTTTAGGCGAGGTTGTTGTTTCGGAAATCTTTGGCGATGAACTTGAAGCAAGAGGCCAATTAGCGTTTGATAAACTTATTCGACACAAACAGTGTTTAACCCCATTTGAGCAAAAACTGCTGGTTTTCCATATGGTTCAAACGATTCGAGATTGGGATGCGGATACGGAGGATTCTGATTTAAAGTTTTGGGAACGTGTCTTTACGTCTTACGGTGCCAGTGACTTGTGTCAAAGTACACAGAAACCATATTTGACAATTTGCGCACTTGTAGAACATGTTCTGGAACACAACAAACGATATTTTGTTACTAAGAAAAACTCAAAACGCTCAAAACGCTACTATGTATCTATGATGACGCACGCATTGGCACCAAAGCGGAAAACGGTGGCATTGCTTCGATTGCTTTTTGGATTTTACGAAGATAGTCTTCAGTACCAGTACCGTCCAGATGATGATGTCGCTTTCGAAGTTTTTGTTAATTCACTTAAAGAACGTTGGAATGATAACATTCATGGAACAGAAGAAATTAGATCGGACGTTGTTAGTCCTGGCATAAAAACGTTGACCGAAAATCGGAAACAGTATATGATCAAGCTGTGCAATACACTGCTTGGAAAAATCGATTCGCTTATTGCTGGTGATTCTTCTGAACTGTATCCGAGCCTTTTCTACTGGGATAAATTGATTGTAGACTGGTACAATGATCAGGCACCTTATGAACGCGCACAACAAAGGCGTATCCGGGCTGGAAGTGCCAATGAATTTGTTGCGCTTCGCAAGAATCAGATTCAAATTCAATATGTCTTGGATCAGGAAAAACAGGTTGGAATTCAGATTCCGGCTATCCGATATGATCGGCAGTACAAAACAGCTCCTGTTGTTAAAGTTTACCACGAAGGTCAATTGATCGATGAACAGATCAAATTGCGTCTGTATAGAGACGAGAACTTTCTCAGAAGCAGCAAGATGGTTTTGCCGCTTCTGCAATATCGTGATTACCTAAAAACAGATTTTTCGTTCCGGGTTGAAATTTGGACGGATGGAGAGCTTTATTATAGTACAGACCAAAAACTTAACCGCGCTTGGATCTGCTTTAGTGAAAGCGGTAAGGTCAGTGATACATCAATCGAATCAGGATATTTGCTTTTGCCCTATAATAGTGATTTGGAGTGCGCAGATGACCAATTAGAGCGTGTGAATTACGATCTGGAACTTTACAGGGTCAACTTTTCCTGTACAGATCAGTTGCGTATAAACGGTATAGACCTCTTTTTCAAAGACGGAAAAGCGCAGAAGCTTCGCTGCAGTTTTTCTGCATCGGCAGTGCAGAACGCTAGCTATTTCAACGAGCAAGATGATGCGCCAATCATGATCTATGCTGCACCAACAAAAATGAGAATACAGTTTTCGGAGAAAAAGAAGTGGGAATCGTATAGACTGTATTTGGATGGTGTTATGGTATCAATCGAGCAATATGTTCAGGCCGAGACCGTTCAGATAGAGCTTTGTCCAGATGGGAAATTACACAAAATTGAACTTCAGGAATTGTTGTCAGAACGTATTGCATGCGAGAAAAAATATCTCTGTATTCCCGGCTTCTCAGTTGAAACGGATCGGCCGATTTATTTGGATGAACCCAACTCAGTGCAGATCAGCATTCCGGCAATCGGCATAGAAAATGCATCTTATCAATCCGAAGCAGGAAAACAAACGATTGAAGTGCCGTATGAGAATGGCACCATTCGTTTCAGCATTCCGGTAGTGCGGAGTGAATTTATGGGTGAAAATGTTTTTACCCATAGAGAATGGAGTTTGTGGTACGAGGATATTCCTCAAAATGCTGTTCTGCGAACTACCACACCGGAAGGATGGTCTAGCAAGGTACGCTTGGGAAGTCAGCAACTTACATTTTCTTCTGCTGAAAAAGGTTATGAAGTCGGAAACTATTTGAAAACCTATAACCATGAAGAACGTGAGGATGCTTATTTGTTTCTTGACATTTTTAGAGATGGAACAACGGAAGCATATCGGTCTTGCGCACTTGCTAAAATTTGCTTTAAGGAATACTTTATAAAGCCGCCATTTGAAATTAGAGATGATGCATTGGTATGGTGTGCTGGAGAAAACTATATTGGAGAGCATGGAAAAGAAAAGTATCTATCCGCAGAGCTTTCCGTTGCAAACGATAATGTATGGACATATACTCTAAAAACAGAGCCGGAGTTTGTTGAGCCTCGGTTTGCTAAAAAGATTCCAGAAGGGGAATATCCGTACTCGGTTTATATTGAAAAGGCTGAGCAGAAAAAGTCTATCTTTGGAAGGAAAGAAGAAACCCAGAAGATCCTGATTGGAAATTATCGACTGACAATTGGTGAGCCGAACTCTTTTAGATTCAGAGATAAATGTTTGATATTATCGAGTGCACTCTGTTATGATCCAGAAAAGGGAAAAAGCGAAAAAATCTCTCTCAAAGAACACGCACTCAGAATAAGAGCACTGTGCTACCTTGGCGTTTCGGAATTACCTTATGAGAGTGAAAGCGCATACCCCTGTTACCGTGGAACGCTGGAATTTTATGATGGAAAGAGTGGCTTCTGGAGGGCGTTCAACACGGATTTGAATGACAGCATTTTTGAACCCATCAACCCAGTTGACATTTGGATCATTGGAGAAAAAGAATGTGTCCTGTATCCGCAAAATTATGATGATGCAAGTATCATCATTGATCCAAAGTATGGAAGTATTCGAAATAAGCGTGAAAGTGCATTGAATCCAATGGATCGTAAACGTGGAAAATTGCCCGATAGTTTTAATTATACCGTGGAAGTGGAGTGATAACGATGTTCAATCCAATTGTAGCTTCGGAAAATATCAAAGAAAGTTTTGTCGATTATATTACGACTTCTTTCGATTTTCAGGACGAAACCTATGCACGAGAATTGCGTGAAGAACTAAATAAACCCGGCATGATTGCCAAAGGCCCCTATATTGAGTTGAGCGGTTCTTATGAAACGACAAAAAGCATTCATCAGCTGATTGCGGAGGGCGTGGCATCGCCGCTGTTTGATCAACTGGAACCTTGCCCGGAAAAAGATAAGGAAATCCCTCTGGATAGACCTCTGTATGCACATCAGGTCAAAGCGTTAGAACGTGCAATGGAACACAAGAACCTTGTTGTTACAACTGGTACGGGTTCTGGTAAAACCGAGTGCTTCCTGATTCCTATCGTAAACAGTTTGCTTCAAGAAGTCGAGGCAGGCACGTTAAGCAATGCGGTCCGTGCTATTGTCATTTATCCGATGAACGCCTTGGCTAATGATCAAATCAAGCGTATGCGTGCGTTGCTGAAGGGGTATCCACAGATTCGGTTCGGATTATACAATGGTAATACAAAACACTCTGAAACGGAGGCCCGGAGTCAGTATCATAGGATGCATGGAGCGGATTCTAATCCTCTGGAAAATGAAGTGATTTCCCGTGAAGCAATGCAGAAAACGCCCCCGCATATTTTGATTACAAATTACTCGATGCTTGAGTATATGATGCTGCGTCCAAAAGATGATGCGGTTTTTTCTGGCGCACAGTTAAGATATATTGTTTTGGACGAGGCGCATATCTATAAAGGGGCAACTGGCATGGAAACTGCGCTTCTAATGCGTCGATTAAAAGCGCGTATCAGTGCGCCAAAAAACGTGCAGTATATTTTAACAAGTGCAACTCTTGGTGATAAGGAGTCCAATGGTGATATTATAGCGTTTGCTGAACGGCTTTGTGGAGAAAGGTTTGAAGCGGATAATATTATCCGCTCGATTGAGCGCAATCCGGAAATGAAATCCTTAGATGATTTTCCAATGAAACCATTTCATATGATTGCCTCAAATCAATTTACCCCGGGCGAAATTCTAAGAAATTATGATATGGACTATGCATTGGATGCATCCGATGATGAAAAACTGTTTGAAGTATGCCTTCATAGCAAATTGTTTCACGAAATACGGGTGTTGATCCAGAAGAACGGTCCCATGACGGTTAACGCTCTTTATAATGCACTTTCAAAAGAAAATAATTTACAAGAACAGCGAGAGTTGATTGATTTTATTGATGTGTGCTCGCGGGCGGAAAAAGATAAAGTCAGTTTGGTGAAAGTGCGCTACCACTTTTTCGTTCGGGCATTGGAAGGTGCTTATATTACACTGACTGATCCAAAAGAGCTTTTTTTACAACGTAAAAAAACGCTGACCGTGAATGATCAAGATATTGCTGTTTTTGAGTGTGCAATTTGCAGCCATTGCGGACGCACAGCCGTTGTTGGAAAAACTCAGGGAGACAGGGATGAACAATTTCTGCAACAGGTTAGTCAGTGGGAAAAAGGACAAGAATACTATATTCTGAAGGAAAATGAATCTGAAAATCTTTCGGATGAAGATGAGGAAGAATCTGATGAACAGATGGCGGGGGAAAACGACTATGCACTCTGCCCGATTTGTGCACGAATTGCTCCGGTTGCGAATGTGCAGTTGGAGGGATTATGTGAGCACGATAGTTCCAAATATTTGTATGTGACAAAATGCGAAAATCCGAAAAACGCTGACACAGGTTCAGTAAAATGCCTTGCATGTGGTTTTGGACGACTGCGGAAATTTTATCTTGGTAGTGAAGCAGCTACAGCGGTTCTTGGTACAGAACTTTATGAGCAGCTTCCGGAAAAAGAACAACGAGTGATTGAGCCTGAAAAGAGGGCGGCGTCTTCTGGGATTTTTGGAAAAAAGCAAGTGCAAACGACCCAAATGGTTGCTAAGGCAAGACAATTTCTCTGCTTCTCAGATAGTCGCAGTGAAGCGGCATTCTTTGCTTGTTATATGGAAAAATCGTATGATGAATTTTTGCGCCGCCGTGGCATTTGGCATGTTGCGGACGAGATGAAAGCAGAAGGCAGAACTTGTATTCAGGTGAAGGATTTTGTCAGAAGATTGGCAAGCTATTTTGAAAGCTGTGATAGTTTTAGGACATGGGACGCAAAGCCTGAAGAATCCTTCGCTGATGTTTGCATAAGAAATGCATGGATTGCCGTCTTGAATGAGATGTTCAATGCTCGGCGTTCAAGCAGTCTGGCATCAATGGGAGTATTGTCGTTTGAATTTGCGAAGAATGATGATGAAGATATGCTGAATTCGGTAGGTGAAACCTACAATGCTTCTCCGGTCGACATAAAACAACTGTTGAATCTAATTGTTCTTGATGCCGTATACAGTGGAGTACTGACGGCTAAGGAAGCTCATCTGACACAGGCAGATAGAGAGTATATTTTCTTTACCCCTGTTGAAAAAACACTGAAACTGGTAAAAACAGCTGAAGACTCCGGGAAAAGTCAAATTATAGGATGGGCAGCGCGGCAGCGTAGCAATGGAAACTACTATTATAGTGCAAGGTTGGAACGCACCAAGAGTATTTTAAATGTTTCGGCAGAGGATGCAAATGCCTTTCTGGAAGCTTATTGGTGTGAGATCTTAGGGAATAATCGAGAGGATGATTATGCTTTTGAGGCGGCAGATTTCCGAATTCGGTTGAATGGGGATCCGAAACTACAGTTCTATCGGTGTAAAAAATGTGGTAAAGTCACGGCTCATAATTGCCAGAATCGGTGCGCCTCCGTTAAATGTTCTGGGATGTTGGAAGAATACGATCCTTCTGTTAAGTTGACAACGAATCACTATGCCAAATTGTATCAAAGTGAGCAAATGAAACCGCTTTATATTAAAGAACATACCGCACAGCTGTCCAGACAGCAGCAGACGGTGTATCAGGAGGCTTTTGTCAATAAAAAAATAAACGCACTCAGTTGTTCGACCACGTTTGAGATGGGTGTTGATGTGGGTTCATTGGAAACCGTTTACATGCGAGATGTTCCGCCGAGTCCTGCAAATTATGTTCAGCGCGCAGGCCGTGCGGGTCGTGCAAGACATTCTGCTGCATTTGTTCTGACGTATGCAAAACTTAGTTCTCACGATTTTACATTTTATCAGCATCCAACAGATATGATCAGCGGCAAAATTAAGGCTCCTATCTTTGAGATTGAAAACAAAAAGGTAGTCTATCGCCATATTTATGCAGTGGCTCTTGCTGATTTCTTTGCTGTTCACCCTGAAGTCTATAATCATAATAATGCTACGGTCTTCCTCAATGGTGATGGATATCAGAAATTAAAAGACTTTCTGACAAGAAAGCCATCGCACCTTTTGGAATTGCTTCAAAAATCTATACCGCAAGCATTGCATAATAGCATGGGTATAGATACATGGGAATGGACAGAACACTTGATTGGGGAAAACGGTGTTCTTGAAATTGCGGTAACTGATTTCCAGAATACAGTCTTGGAATATCAGAAGCAACTTGACAGATTCCGCCGCTTGAAAGATGACAAAGGTGCCAGTGATTGCAGTTTTCAGCTTCGGGCGTATCGAATGGCAGATGAAGATCATACTGGTCAGAGAAAAATCATTGATTTTTTGGTGCGCAGTAACGTTCTTCCTAAATATGGATTTCCGGTTGATACGGCTGAGATGATGACACAGCTTTCTACATCGGGTAATGATAATTCACTGCAGCTTGTGCGTGATTTACAAATGGCAATTGCAGAGTATGCACCAGGATCGCAGGTTATCGCTGATGGAAAAATGTATACAAGCCGCTATATCCGTAAACTGCCAAAGTCGACCAGCTGGGAAAATGGATTTTTCTGCCAGTGCCCGGATTGTCAACAACCTAATTTTACAAAACTCTTGTCCACTGCTGGAAAGGAGTGCGTTTCTTGCCATACACTTATCAAAAAACGAAATTGGCACAAGACCTTGGAGCCGCGGCTTGGCTTTATTGCAGAAAGTGATCCAAAGCCTGTACCAATGAAACGCCCTGAACGTGAGTACAAATCGGATGATTATTATGTTGGTGACACCTCTTGCAATATAATCAACAAACAGCTTTTTGAAAGCAATGGACAAAAAGTTGAAGTCGAATCTACTACAAATGATACATTAGTGGTTGTAGTTAGTACAGACTATATGATTTGTCCCATTTGTGGATATGCTACAGAAGGAAGCGCATTATTTAAGATTCCACATCATACGGCAGCGGGCTATAAATGCAGTTTGAAAGAAAAACCGAAGGAACAGTATTATTTGTCCCATGATTTCAAAACAGATGTAGTGAAACTGACATTTATGACACTTGCTGCGGGTGATTATACGCAAATGCTTTCTGTTATGTATGCGCTATTGGAAGGTGTATCACGCCAGTTAGGAATAGAGCGTACAGATATTAAAGGAACACTCTTTAGTGAAGATAAGGAGGGTTATCGTGTGTTTTCGGTAATTCTTTATGACGCTGTAGCTGGTGGTGCAGGCCACGTTAGACGACTGGTTACCGATGATGGTAAGGTTTTAAATTCCGTCATAGAGAAGGCAATTGAGGTTTGTGATAGTTGCGATTGTGATGGCTCTTGTTATAAATGTCTGCGCAATTATTATAACCAGAAAATACATCATCTGTTGGATCGATCTGTTGCTGCAACCTTTTTGAAACAGTGGCGGAATTTAGCGGCTGCCACCAATACGGAATCCTCGGCAGATATACTTGATGTGGGGAATAGCGAACAGCGAGGATCCACCTACCAAAAAGGAAGTCGTGCACTTATTATCCCGGAATACCCGGAAAATGAGTGGATGACATCTTCGGAAGCTCTTGCAGAATTGGCCGATCCGGGCAATGGATTGTCAGAGGAAACAAATGAAAAGCTTCGGAGAATCATCGACATGATAGCGGAAGATGATGAAAAGAACGCTTGCATGGATATTGAAATGCCGCTGAATAATGGAGAAGGTGTGCGCCCCGATGTTATTTGGCCGCAGCAAAAAGTTGCATTGTTTACCGAAGTAGGCCAGTATGAGCAATTGAGCGAGTATGATTGGACAAGTTTTTTATTGGACGAACATTTTGTGCCAGAAGAATTGCTTCAGTGCATCAACGAAAAGGAGTAAGAATAAATGGCAAAGATGATTCCCGAAATACCGCGCGAATTTGACCCTGCAAGTCACGAGGGTGCGGCTTTTCAAGCACTCAGCCGCCTGCCAGACGATTACTATGTGTTTCATTCTCTGTCGCTGGTGACGATCAATCAGAGAAACTTTTTCAAGGAGCGTGAGATCGATTTCCTTGTAGTGAACCAGCAGAAGGGCATTTTATGCATCGAGGTGAAAGCAGGCTCTGGGATTCACTACGAAAACGGCCAATGGTATTACACGAATGGAACACTGATGCCGCACGATGGTCCGTATAAGCAGGCAGAGAGCGCTAAACATTATCTGATGTCAGCATTTGAGATGCAGCAGGATAATAATATTAGAAGCCTCAAGTCAAAGTGCAAATTCTTGCATGCGGTATGGTTTCTGGATATGCCAAGAAGTCGTTTTTCACAGTTGACACTGCCACTGGAAGCTGACCGGAGAATTACGCTTTGTGGAGATGATCTGGAGAACCCGACACCCGCGATCGAGCGAATTTTTAAGACAGAAGTCGGCAATGCAACGCAGCCATTGCTGGATGGCGAGTTCAGGCTACTGATGGAAAAGTTCTTCGCACCAAGGTTTGACCTGATCCCAACACCTAAATATCAGAATCAGCGGATGCTGGAAGGATTCAATAAGCTTTTGGCAGAGCAAACACGGATTCTGGATTTTCTAGAGGAACAGCCTACGGCTGTCATCAACGGAGCTGCGGGAACAGGGAAAACCATGATAGCCGTAGAAAAGGCACGGAGAAATAGTGTTGCCGGGGAAAAGGTTTTGTTCCTGTGCTACAATCGTCTTTTGCGAGATAACCTTGATCAGACGCATAAGCATTCTGAAGATGCAAGCTATAATGAGCAGTTCGGAAATGTAGATTTCTATACAATCAGTGGTTTGGCGCAGAAGTATGCCAGCTCTTACGATGATTGGGAGGGACTGGAAGAATGGCTTTATAAAGAAGGCTTCCCATATAAACACGTCATTATTGATGAAGGACAGGATTTTGCACTTCTTCCGTCAAAGGAAGAAGGCGATAGAAACGTTGAAATCATTGATGAACTGCGTGAGGCGGCTTTGCAATCTGGTGGAACATTTTACCTTTTCTACGACCGAAACCAAGCAATTCAAGGTGAACGAAATCGGACATACGAGTTGCCGAGTTACATTGCGGATAGTGATTGCAGATTGACACTTTATCAGAATTGTCGAAATACCAGTGCGATTTCCCAGACTTCCTTAACACCGCTTCAGCTTCCGCAGAAACGGTGGAGCGGCTCCAAAGTAATAGATCCTTGGTCTGTTCGGGTGGAGAAACCTGTATTTCATTTGCTGGATGATGAATCGTTGATTGTGGAGACGGTCAATAAAGTGCTGGACGACCTTCAGGCAAAGGATGTAACGGATATTGTTTTATTGACAGTTGGCACGATGGCTTATACTGCGCTCCGCGATGGATTGGAATCGCTTGATGAAGGTGCAGACAAGTACTGGTACTATTGTTACAAATGTAAGCGTTATCGCATGACAACTGCACAACGCTTCAAGGGGCTAGAAGCAACAGCAATCATTATGGTGGATTTGAAACCCGATTCGTTTGCCGGAAAGAATGGTATGATTTTTTATGTTGGTGCATCGCGGGCAAAGCTGTTTCTGGATTTTGTGGCAGTTATCCCGGAAGGCGAGTATAAGAATGTCATCCAGTCGGTGAAGGAAACGGAGCCGGTCAATAAATCCGCAAAAAGACTGAGAAATGTTATCCAAGATTTATTCCATGCGAGGGTCGAGGATACACGGTTGTCGTCTATTTCAGAAATGAATCCTTAATAACAAACCGGCACTCCAAGAGGTACAAATGTGCTTCTTGGAGTGCCGGTTTCGTTAGAAAATAAAATGGAAGAGAGGGATGATTAACCTTCCAGTCTGCCATGGTCACATCCTAACGACAGATGGTGCTCAATTTTTTCGCTCAGTATAAGCTGAGCATACTCCAGCGGTTTATTGTAGAGCAACCAGTCCAACTCTGCCCGCTGCGTTGGAGTATTGCCGTACTCGTCCTCGATGGCGGTGCAGTCAATGGCAACGGTGGTGCCATCCTCGAACCGGGCTTCCACCCGGTTGGTGTCCATGTTGTAGCGGCAGGAAAGCAGTTTCATCATAGTAGTATCCTCCTAGACTTGATTTTGGTGAGCGGCCACTCAAACCAATGCCGTCAAGCCGGTAGGGGATAGAGCGATTTTTATTTGTCGGAGAGTAAGTGCACGGTTTCTGCACGGATTTTGCACGGTTTCAAAACGTGCAAAGGGCACTTTTCGCTGCAAAATCCGACAAAGGGTGCAGAAATTACTGGGCGAAAAATCACGTTGCTTTGTTCGAAAATAACGATGACTCGAAACTTCCATAAATTGAGACGAACCGGCGGCTTGCCCTCTTAATCAGTGGGCCCAGGGTTCGAGTCCCTGGAGGTGCACCACAAAGAGCACCAGGCAGAAATGCTTGGTGCTTTTTCTTTTGTTTTTTTCAGAAAGTAAAAAGACTTCCGCCTGAGGGTCATTCTCAAAGCGGAAGTCTTTTTCTGTTTGTTGCTCCATCGTGCCGTCACCACCCATCAGAGCCGTCATCTCACGGATCGTCAGGTTATTTCTGACGGTATCCCAAAAGCCGCTGCACGAAGGGCCGGAGCGAGTGGATGAGCTCTTCATCCGAAAGCTCTGTCTGATGTTCCGGCTTCCAGACACAGAGATGATGGAAAAATTTTCAAAAAAGTTGCAGATTTTGCAGGAAAAATTTCTTGTAGTCCGTTTTGTTAGGTGGTATCATTATAACGGTTTGCGCCGCTAACCCGGGGCAGCATCTCGCAGACAGGACGTTTTTGGCGGACGCTGTGGGGGAAAGCGCAGAACGAATGAAAACAGGCAGAAAGAACTTTTCTTTTTCATGAAACACAGGAGGTCAGGCTTTTCATGCTAGGTTTCAACAAGAAGACACAGGACGCTTCTCCGCAGGAGAATACCGGCGGAGAAAATAAGGTGTTCCACTTTATCAAGACCCACAAAAAGCGCTGCATCGCGGTGGTCGCAGCCGCAGCGGTGCTGGTGGCGGTCATCGTGCCGCGCAGGAGCCGCAGCGCGTCGGCAGACCTTGCCTACACGCAGGAGAAGCTGGGACGCCGCGACATCGTGAACGTCTACGACGGCAGCGGCACCATCAACGCCGCCGATTCCTACACCGTCAAGTCCCTCGTCACCGGCACGGTGCTCACCGCCGATTTTGAGCTGGGCGACAGCATCGAGAAGGGCGATATTCTTTACACCATCGACATTTCGGATGTGGAAAACAACCTCGCAAGCGCACAGCTCTCGGTGGAGCAGGCACAGCGCAATTACGATGACACTGCGGATATGCAGAACGTCCGCACCAGGATCAGCGGCGAGGTCAGCTCCTTTGCAGTCGCCGCAGGCGACGCCGTGCAGGCTGGTCAGACTGTGGCCACCATCCGCGACACCTCCGTAATGCTGCTGGCCGTGGATTTCCCTGCCGCAGAGGCCCAGAGCTTTGTCGCCGGTCAGGCCGCACAGGTCATGCCGGACACCACCTTTGAGACGCTGAACGGCACCATCCGCTCCGTTTCCGGTGCAGACCCTGCCGGCGACGCCAGCCTGATGACCTGCACCGTCACCATCGCTGTTCCCAACGCGGGCAGCCTGACCACCGCACAGGCCGCTATGGCACAGGTGAACGGCGTCAGCTCCCTCAACTCCGCACATTTTACTTACCAGCGCGAGGAGACTGTCGTGGCAGCTGCCTCCGGTACCGTGTCTGAACTCTGCGTCAAGGAGGGCAGCACCGTCCGTCAGGATGACGTCATCCTCCGCATTACCGGCAAGGATCTGGACAAGCAGACCAAAAACGCCGCTGACAGCCTGCGCGCTGCCGAGCTGCAGATGTCTTCTGCCGAGAAGACCATCAGCCACTATACCATCGACGCCCCGATCAGCGGCACCATCGTGGATAAGAAGGTCAAGGCCGGCGACAAGCTCAGCGCCAACGACACCGCCATGCAGAACCTCTGCACCATCTACGATATGAGCTATCTGGAAATGAAGCTCAACGTGGACGAGCTGAAGATCCGCTCCCTCGAGGTCGGCCAGGAGGTGGATATCACCGCCGACGCCGTCCCGGGTGAGACTTATAAGGGCGTCATCAGCAGCATCCTCGTGGCAGGCACTACCGCCAACGGCTCCACCAGCTACCCCGTCACCGTCCGCATCGACGACATGGGCGAGCTGCTGCCCGGAATGAACGCCACTGCGAAGATCACCACCGCCAGCGTCAAGAATGTTCTGGCCCTGCCCAACGCCGCCCTCGTCCGGGGCAGCTATGTGCTGGTGACCAAGGATTCGCCCAGCGCTGCCAATGCTGAGACTTCCATGACCGCTCCCGACGGCTACGTCTACGTCAAGGTGACCACCGGCATCAGCGATGACGATTACATCGAAGTGAAGAGCGGCCTGCAGGAGGGCGATACCATCGCATACGACAACTCCAGCGTCAGTGCGACCGACTTCTACAGCAACATGATGGCCTCCGCCGAAGGAGATGACGAATGAGCACGCTGATAGAATTTGATGGGGTCTGCAAGTATTACCAGATGGGTGATACCCTCGTAAAGGCCGCCGACCACGTCTCTTTCAAAATCAACAAAGGCGAGTTCGTGGCCATCGTCGGCCAGTCCGGTTCTGGTAAATCCACTTGTATGAACATCATCGGCTGTCTGGACGTGCCTACCGAAGGCACTTATCTGCTGGACGGCAAGGATGTCGGCAAGATGAGCCGCCGTGAGCTGGCACACATCCGGAACGAGAAGCTGGGCTTCATCTTCCAGCAGTACAACCTGCTGCCGAAGCTGACGCTTCTGGAGAACGTGGAAGTTCCCCTTGTGTATGCGGGCATCCCCGCCGCACAGCGCCACGCGACGGCAAAGGCTGCCCTTGAGCGGGTGGGTCTGGGCAATAAGCTCAAAAACCTGCCCAACCAGCTTTCCGGCGGTCAGCAGCAGCGTGTGTCCATTGCCCGTGCGCTGGCCCGCGGCCCGGCGGTCATCCTGGCCGACGAGCCGACCGGTGCATTGGACTCCCACACCAGCCGCGAAGTGCTGGGGATGCTGCAGGATCTGCACAAGCAGGGCAATACGGTCGTCCTCATCACCCACGACAACTCCATTGCTGTGCAGGCCGAGCGCATCATCCGCCTCGAAGATGGCCGTGTCGTCTACGACGGCGACGCCCACGCACCCGAGGCAGTCGTTCAGCCGAACTTCATGATGGCAGAGCCGAAAGCCGGAGAGGAGGGGACGCAGGCATGATAAAGGAGACCTTCAAACAGGCCGTCCAGAACGTCTTGAGCAACAAAGTCCGCACCTTCCTCACCATGCTGGGCATCATCATCGGCGTCATGGCCGTCATCGTCATCGTCGGCCTCGGCAACGGCATGACCCACATGATGCAGGACTTCTACTCCGACATGGGCAGCGATATTTTGTCCGTCAACATCATGACCGCCAGCACCCGCTCAGTGGAAGTGAACGATGTGTACAGGATCATCAATGAAAAGCCCGAGTATTATAAGGGTCTTTCGCCTATTGCCAGTGTCGGCGGCGACACGCTGCGGGTGGCGGGCGAGAAGTACCGCCGCACCTACATCAGCGGCGTCAACGAAGATTACACGACCATCAACAACTACAAGGTGGCCAAGGGCCGCGGCATCCAGTACACCGATTTGATAGACAACAAGAATATCTGTGTCATCGGCGACTATGTGGACCGCAGGATCTTCGGCGGCAACGGTCTCGGCAGCACCCTCAAGGTAGGCGCCAGCGAGTACCGCATCGTGGGCGTGCTGGAGGGCCGCTCCAAACCCGCCTCTCAGTACGAGGGCGGCAACGACGACGTTGTTCTTATCCCCTATACCACCCTGATGAGCGTCAACAACACCAGCAGTGTCAGCCAGTACTATGTGGTCCTGCAGGACGCGGACCACTCGGATGAGGCACAGGAGTTTTTGCAGTCGCGGCTCAAGAAGCTGGTCAGCAAGGACGACTATGTCTACGTCATGAGCCTGAGCGCAGCCATGAAGCAGATGTCCTCCATGATCAACGTCATGGTGGGCGTCCTGACGGCCATTGCGGGCATCTCGCTGCTGGTCGGCGGCATCGGCATCATGAACATCATGCTGGTGTCCGTCACCGAACGCACCCGTGAGATCGGTATCCGCAAGGCACTGGGCGCACAGGAGAGCACCATCCTGACCCAGTTCGTCGTGGAGGCCGGCGTCACGTCGGCGCTGGGCGGCTGCCTCGGCATCGTGCTGGGCTACGTCGTGTCGGCCATTATCAACCAGATCCTTCCGTATATCCTGACGGATATTACCCTGAACGTCACCCCCTCGGCGGACGCAGCAGCCATCGCCGTGGGCATCTCCTGCGGCATCGGTGTCCTGTTCGGCTTCCTGCCGGCCCGCCGTGCCGCCAGCCTGAACCCCATCGAAGCGCTCAGATATGATTAAGGAGTTTACCATGAAAAAACGATTCCTCGCATTCCTGCTGGCTGTCTGCGTGGCTGTTTCCATGCTGGTGCTGCCCGCCTCTGCGGTCGGCTCCAACGCGGCAGTCCAGACGGCGACGGCACTGGGCGGTCTGACCGCCGAGCAGGCCGGTTCTCTGGGTGCGCCCCTCACCCGTGGGCAGGCGGCCCGCCTCCTCACCGCATTCTCTGCTTACCGCGATACCACCACGGCACAGGGCCGCACCGGCCGCCTCTACAGCGACGTGGACAGCGACTCTCCCTATGCGGTCTACATCCGCACTGCCGTCCAGAACGGCTGGATGACCGGCTACTCCGACGGCAGCTTCCGCCCGGACAACACCGTCACGCTGGAAGAAGCCTGCACCATGGCGCTGCGCCTGCTGGGCTATGATGTGGCAAAGCTGGGCGGTACCTTCCCCACAGCTCAGCTCAGCAAGGCCAGCGCGCTGGGCCTGCGCAATGAGATCAATGCCCGTCAGGGCGAGACTCTGACCCTCGAGCAGGGTACCATGCTCTTCTACAACGCCCTCACCGCTATGAACGGCAGCGGTCAGGTCTACGCTTCCACCCTGGGCTTTGCCGTGAGCAACGGCCAGGTGGACATCTCTTCTGTCCTGCTGGACAACGTCAAGGGTCCCTTCGTGGCAGATGCTTCCACCGTCCTGCCTTTCGCCCCGGCGGCCATCTACCGCAACGACGAAGTCACCACCTCTGCGGCCCTCTCTCCCTATGATGTCTACTATTATAACGAGAGCGCCCGCACCGTCTGGATCTACAACAAGCGCGCCGCAGGCCGCGTGACGGCTGTCTCGCCCTCGGCCAGCGCTCCGACCTCTGTGACCGTGGCCGGCGTCACCTACGCCATCGCTTCGCCCTCTGTGGCCTATCAGCTGTCTTCTCTGTCCGGCGGCGGCGTGGGCCAGGTGGTCACTCTGCTGCTGGGCATGAACGATGCAGCTGTCTCCGTCCTCACCGGCGACGCGGCAGACGCTGTGTTCTACGGCGTGGTCCAGTCCTCATCCCGCACCCTCGTGGAGACGAACAGCGCTGAGGTGCAGCAGGCTGTCTCGGTCATGTGTACCGACGGCACCGCCCGCACCGTCAATGTGGACAATAAGCTCAATTTCCCGGCCGGCAAGCTGGTGGAGATCAGCGTGGACGGTGACGGCGAAAGCGTCCAGTCCATCTCGCCCCGCTCGACCAGCGGCACCGTCAGCGCCGACGGCACCGCGCTGGGCGACACCCCGTTTGCAGACAACGTGCAGATCATTGATACGACGTCGGAGGGTGTGGCTGGGGCAGTTCGCCCCAGCCGCCTATCGGGGGTAACTCTGAGCGAAAACGACATCCGCTACTACACCACCAATTCTGCGGGCCAGATCGACCGGGTCATCCTCGACGATGTGACCGGTGACCTGTGGGAGTACGCTGCGCTGGATTCTGTCCGCCGCCTGACGGACGAAGCCGCCAAGAAGATCGACAAAAAGATCAGCGACAAGGCACAGGACGCCGCAAGAGAGGCCGCAGGCCTCCCCGCTGGGACCACCACGACCACCACCAAGGTAGCCAAGACCGATGAGGAGACCTTCCAGGATGTGAAGAACATCCTTGTTCCCAGCACCAGCGATGTGCTCTATGGCCTCATCGACGGCAGTGTCGTCAGCTCTACCTGGAACACCCTTACCGGCAAGACGGACCAGCTGTTCAGCTATGTGCTCCGCCGCACCGGCGACAGCGTGGGCGGTACGCTGGGCGACTTCCTCAACTATCTGGGCGAGGGCGCGACCTATGTCTGCTACTCCGGCGGCAAGCAGGTGGCCTACAGCACCGCCACCAAGTACCCCATTATCGCAGGCGGCATCGCCATCGGCCGTTCTGCCGACGGCAAGGCCATCAACCGGATGCTCCAGCTCTCGCCGGTAGTCATCGATAAGCTGGGCGCAGCTTCGGTCATGAGCGGCGACAAGCGCTATGAGACCGCCGACGATATGCAGGTGTATCTGTGGTCGAACGGCCAGTATTTCGCCACCTCGCTGCCCAAGATCAACACCGAGGATTATAAGCTCATCGGCTGGTACGACAACTTCGGCTGCTCCGGCGGAAAGAAGATCCGTATCCTTGTGGCCGTCAAGACGAACTGAGCCTGAAATTTTCCAATCACAGAACAGCAGCCTCGCGGCAGATGAAGCGGGGCTGCTGTTTTATTCTCCTATTTGCCACACGCCCTATTTCGTGTTACAATAAAAACTGGAAAAATTGCGGAAAAAGGAGGTGCGGCAATGATACGCATTGCTCTGGTCGAGGACGAGGCAGAGGTGCGGGCGCAGCTTCAGGGCTATGTGCAGCGGCACACCCGGCAGTACGGCACCGAGTTCGCGGTGACGGAGTTCGCTGACGGCATGGAGCTGCTGGATGATTACCGCCCGGTGTACGACATCCTGTTTCTGGACGTGGAGATGAAGCATCTGGACGGCATGGAGACGGCCCGGCGGGTGCGGGAGCTGGACAAGGACGTCATCATCGTTTTTATCACGAATATGGCGCAGTACGCCATCGGCGGGTACGCCGTGGGCGCGCTGGACTATGTGCTCAAGCCGGTGCCTTATTTTGCATTTTCGCAGCAGCTGCGCAAGGCCGAAGAGCAGCTGCGCCGCCGCGCACGGCATTATCTGGCTCTGCCGGTGGAGGGCGGGATGCGGCGGCTGGATTCGTCCCTCATCTATTATCTGGAAAGCGAGGGACACCGCGTCCATTTTTATACCGAAGAGGGCGATTTCGTGGCGGCAGGCACCCTGAAAGCCTTTGAGGAAAAGCTGGCCGAGCGGCCCTTTGCCCGCTGCAACAGCGGCTACCTTGTCAATCTGGCACAGGTGAAGAGCGTGCAGCAGGGGATGGTGCAGGTGGGACCCTACGAATTGCAGGTCAGCCGCCCCCGGCGGAAAGCTTTCCTCGCGGCGCTGGCCGACCACATCGGGGGTGAGGGTGCATGACGGCACTGCCCAACATCCCGCGCCTGTATACGGCGCTGGCCGAGTGTCTGGCCGTGGGCATCTACGCCCTGCCGCTGGGCATCCGCTTCGGCAAAACGGCCACCATCGCTGCCAGTGCGGCATGGGCGCTGGCCCTGAGTGCTTTTTTGCAGGCCACGGGCAGCGTCCCGCTGGCGTGGTGGATCCCCTGCATGGCGGCAGCTGTGGGGATACAGTATTTATACCTCTGGGTCACCCGCACCATCTCCCTGCTGGAAGCGGGCTATGTCTGCGCCCGGGCCTTCGTTCTGGCAGAGCTGGCGGCCAGCGCCGAGTGGCAGCTGCACTGCTTCCTCTGGCCTCAGCGCAGCGGGGCCGACGGCCTGTCACTGCTGCTTCTGGTGGTGGTCTATGGCGGCGTTTTCGGCTGCATCTGGGTGCTGGAGCATAAGCACACCAGCCCCAAGGGCCATATCGTCATCAGCGGAAAAGCGGCCCTCGTGGCCGTCGTCATGGCGGCGATGGTCTTCGCGGTGAGCAACCTGCTGTTCTTGGGCGACCGCGAGGTGGACATGAGCGTCTACTACATCCGCACGCTGGTGGACATCTGCGGCGTGCTCATCCTGACGGTCCAGCACGAACAGCTGCGGGAGGCGGCGCTCCACAGTGAGCTTGCCGCCATGGACGAGGTGCTCCACCGCCAGTACGAGCAGTACAAGCGGAGCAAGGAGGGCATCCGGCTCATCAACAGCCGCTATCACGAGCTGAAAATTCAAATCGCGGACATCCGCGCCGAGCGCGACCGGGCCAAGCAGGACGCGGCTCTGGCCCGGATGGAGAGCGGCCTCCGGCAGTATGAGGCCGAGAACAAGACCGGCAACCCGGTATTGGATACCCTATTGACCGCCAAAAGCATGGACTGCCAGCAGCGCGGCATCAACATGACCAGCGTGGCCGACGGCAGCCAGCTGGGCTTTCTGAGCACGCGGGAGCTGTGTACCCTCGTGGGCGCGCCGCTGGACAACGCCATCGAGAGCGTGCTGGCCGAGCCTGACCCCGAAAAGCGTCTGCTGCGGGTGGCCATCTATAACCAGAGCGGCTGCGTGATGCTCCGCTTCGAGAACTACTGCGCCCAGCCCGTGGAACTGGGCGCGGACGGTCTGCCCGTCCACAACGCCCACGGCGGCTACGACCTGCAGGGCGTGCAGGCGGCCGCCCAGCGCCACGACGGCACCATGACCCTTCATTGGGCTGACGGCTGGTTCACCCTGCGGATCTTGCTGCCGGTCCCGGAAAAATAAAATATAATAGGAATAACCTCTCAGTCTCGCTGCCGCTCGACAGCTCCCCTACCGAGGGGAGCCTCTGGCGAAGAGAAAAAGCTTTGCGTTATGCCAAGGCCTCTCCTCGATAGGAGAGGTGGCATCGCGTAGCGATGACGGAGAGGTTTTGTTATTCTGCACAATAAAACCGCGCTCGAAATTGTGGATTAGCACAATAAAATTTGAAACCAAATTGAAACTTCTGCAAAACATGCCTCCAAAATGACAGATTGTGAAGATGTTTGTGAATTTTCTTTGAATCCATTTATAATAGTGGCAATGCTCCGGGAGCTGTACCCGGAAAATATGGATTCAGAATAAGGAGGAAGAAAATTATGTTGTCCATCAATATGGATGATGTAATGCAGGTAGTTTCGAACATTCAGAACTATCTGATTGCATTCGGCGTCGTCCTCGTACTCGCGCTCCTCGTGATGTTCGCGGTGCGGAAGATGCCCAAAGCGAAAAAGAAGATGATCCGTGCGCAGTCCGGCCTCGCCATTCTGCTGGCGCTGGCGATTGTCGTCAACCTCATCTGCACCGGCCCCATGTCCACCATGCTGGACCTGGTCTCCGGCGAAGGTTCCATCAGTGAGGAGACTTCCGCAGAGGCCACCGAGCTGGTCAATGAGATCACCCAGGAAGGCATCGTTCTGGCTCAGAACGATGACAACATCCTGCCTGTGGCTTCCGGCTCCAAGCTGAACGTCTTCGGCTGGGCTTCCACCAGCCCCTGCTATGGCGGCACCGGTTCCGGCGCTCTGAACGACGCTTACCCTGTCACCGACCTGCTCACCGGTCTGCATGATGCAGGCATCGAGACCAACGACGAGCTGAGCAAGTTCTACACCGATTACTGCTCCACCCGCCCCAGCGTCGGCATGGCACAGCAGGACTGGACCCTGCCCGAGCCGAATGTCAGCCTGTACACCGACGAGATGATGGCAAACGCCAAGGCATATTCTGACACCGCCATGGTCGTCATCACCCGCGTCGGCGGCGAGGGCGCAGACCTTCCCACCGATATGTCTGCTGTCGTGGACGGCAGCTGGGTCCGCCGTGTGGCAGATTACCGTGGTTCTCAGCGCGGCGCCGGCTACTACAATGGCACTTACGATGACACCCTGAACGAAGGCAATGACTGGGATAAGGGCGACCACTTCCTGCAGCTGTCCAACCGCGAGGAAGAGCTCATCGACCTCGTCACTTCCAACTTCGACAACGTCATCGTCGTTTACAACGGCGCAAACGCTTTCGAGATGGACTGGGTCAAGAACTACCCCCAGATCAAGGGCGTCCTGCTCTGCCCCGGCACCGGTCAGTCCGGCTTTGAGGGCTTTGGCCGCGTGGTCGCCGGTGAGGTCAACCCCTCCGGCCGTACCGCTGACACCTATGCTGCTGACCTGACCGCTTCTCCGTGGTGGAACAACTTCGGTGACTTCAAGTACACCAACGCCACCGAGCTGGATTCCGATTCCAGCTTCTTCGACCCCGCAGGCGCTACTGCATCCTTCGTCAACTACGCTGAGGGCATCTATGTCGGCTACAAGTTCTATGAGACTGCTGCCGATGAAGGCCTCATCGACTACGACAAGGAAGTTGTCTATCCCTTTGGCTACGGCCTGAGCTACACCACCTTCACCCAGAAGATGAGCGACATCACCAGCGACGGCAGCAGCCTGAAGTTCTCTGTCACCGTCACCAATACCGGCTCTGCTGCCGGCAAGGATGTCGTGGAGATCTATAACGATCCTCCGTACACCAACGGCGGCATTGAAAAGGCCTCCGCAAACCTGCTGGACTTCGCCAAGACCAGCGAGCTTGCCCCCGGCGAGAGCGAGACCATCGACTTCACCATCCCGGTCGAGGATCTGGCTTCCTACGATTACAAGAACAACGGCTGCTATGTGCTGGAGGCTGGCGATTACATCATCAGCACCAACTCTGACTCCCACAATGTTCTGGATTCCAAGACCTACACTGTCGCCTCCGACATCGTTTACAACGAGTCCAACAAGCGCGAGAGCGACGAGGTCGTGGCGACCAACCAGTTCGATTTCGCCGAGGGCGAGATCACCTATCTGTCCCGTGCAGACGGCTTTGCAAACTACGACGAGGCCATTGCCGCTCCCGCTGCCTATGAGATGAGCGACGAGATCAAGGCTGGCTTCGAAAACTGCTTCACCTACACCGAGTCCGGCTACGAAAAGGACGAAGATGCCAACGCAGAGGACATTACCACCGGCGCAAAGAACGGCCTCAAGCTGGCTGACCTGCGCGGCGTGGATTACAACGATTCCAAGTGGGATGACCTGCTGGATGAGATGAGCATCGACGACCTGCAGCAGACCATCGGCTTCGGCGGCTATCAGACCGCAGCCGTGGACAGCATCGGCAAGGTGCGCACCAACGACTGTGACGGCCCTGCGTCCATCAACAACAACTTCACCGGCGTCGGTTCTGTCGGTTTCCCGGCTGCTACCCTCATCGGTATGACCTGGAGCAAGGACCTGGCCCACGACTTCGGCGACAGCATCGGCAAGATGGCCAATGAGATGAACACTTCCGGCTGGTATGGCCCGGCAATGAACATCCACCGCACCGCTTTTGCAGGCCGTAACTTCGAGTACTACTCGGAGGACGGTGTCCTGTCCGGTGCTATGGCCGCAAACGCCATCGCAGGCGCACAGGAGCACGGCGTCTACGCTTACATGAAGCACTTTGCCCTGAACGATCAGGAAGGCAACCGTACTTCTATGCTGGCTACCTGGTCCAACGAGCAGGCTATCCGCGAGATCTACCTCAAGCCCTTCGAGATGTCTGTCAAGGATGCTGACTGCCACGCTGTCATGTCTTCCTTCAACTACATCGGCAGCCGCTGGGCTGGCGGCTGCAAGGAGCTGCTGCAGAACGTCCTGCGCGGTGAGTGGGGCTTCCTCGGCTTCGTCGAGACCGACTACTTCGGTGTCTACGGCTACATGACCGCTGATCAGGGCGTCCGCAACGGCAGCGATCTGATGCTCTGCACCACCGGCAATGACTTCAACAAGATGACTGTTCTGACCAACAGCAGCAAGCAGGCAATGCGCACCTCTGCCAAGAACATCCTCTACACCGTGGTCAACAGCCGCGCTTATGAGGCTGAGAACCTGAACCCCGGCATGGCAAAGTGGAAGGTCATCCTGATCGGTGCTGACGTCGTGGCCGCACTGCTCATCGTTGGCTTGGAGTACACCGCCATCAAGAACTACAAGAAGCGCAAGGAAGAGGAAGAAGAAGTCTAAACCGGACCCTCTCTCCATGCAGCACCTGAACTGAACCAACGGCAAAGGCCCGCTGCACCAGACAGCGGGCCTTTGCCCTGCTCAGGATAAAATGAGGAAAATGCGATGAAGCATACCGACATCATCCAGAAACTGAACTTAGAGCAAAAATGCGCCCTGCTCTCGGGCGAGACTGTCTTTACCACCCGCGCTCTGCCGGGCAAGGGCATCCCGGCCATCACCCTTTCGGACGGCCCCAACGGTGTCCGCAAGCAGGCCGGCGCCGCCGACCATCTGGGCCTCAACCCCAGCGTTCCGGCAACCTGCTTCCCGACCTCTTCCGCCACTGCGTGCAGCTGGGATGAGAAGCTGGGCGAAGCCGTGGGCGAGGCACTGGGCGAGGAAGCCGCCGCACAGGAAGTGGCTGTCCTGCTCGGCCCCGGCCTGAACATCCAGCGCAGCCCCCTCTGCGGCCGCGACTTCGAGTATTTCTCGGAAGACCCCATCCTCGCGGGCAGGATGGCCGCTGCCTATGTGCGCGGCATCCAGAAAAACGGCATCTCTGCCTGCCCCAAGCACTTTGCGGTCAACAGTCAGGAGCTGCGCCGCATGGCCAGCGACTCGGTGCTCGATGAGCGCACCCTGCGGGAGCTGTATCTGACCGGCTTCGAGATCGTGGTAAAAGAGGCAAAGCCCAAGACCATCATGACCTCCTACAACCTCATCAACGGCACCTATGCCAACGAGAATGCCCACCTGCTGCAGGACATTCTGCGGAAGGACTGGGGCTTCGACGGGGCCGTCGTCACCGACTGGGGCGGCTCCAATGACCACGCCCTCGGCGTGAAGAACGGCTCCACCCTCGAAATGCCCTGTCCCGGCGGCGACTCCATCCGGGAGCTGATGAAGGCCGTACAGGACGGCAAAATTTCCGAGGCCGACGTGGACGCCCGCCTCGACGAGATGCTGGAACTGGTGCTCTCCACCCACGCTGCGGTGGAAAAAGCGCCTCGCACCTTCGACGCTGCCGCGCACCATAAGCTTGCCCGCCGCGCGGCCGCAGAGAGCATCGTCCTGCTCCGGAACGAGGGCGGCATCCTGCCGCTCAAGCCCAATGAGAAGCTGGCCGTCATCGGCGACTTTGCCGAGACGCCCCGCTATCAGGGCGCAGGCTCCAGCGCCGTCAACGCCCTGCAGGTGGACACCCTGCTGGACTGCATCAAGGCCGACGACAGCGGCATCACTCTCGTGGGCTATGCCTCCGGTTTCGAGCGTCAGGGTGCAGCTGACGCCGAGAAGCTGGAAGAGGCTGTGGCCCTCGCAAAGAAGGCTGACACCGTTCTGCTCTGCCTCGGCCTCGATGAGCTGCGGGAGAGTGAGGGCCTCGACCGCTCTGACATGAAGCTGGCGGAGAACCAGCAGCAGCTTCTGGCCGCTGTGGCTGCCGTCAACCCGAACGTCGTCGTTCTGCTGAGCGCCGGTGCGCCGGTAGAGACGCCGTGGGCCGGCCAGTGCAGGGCGCTGGTCTACGGCGCACTGGGCGGACAGGCAGGCGCAGGCGCGGCCGCAGACATCCTCACCGGCAAGCTCTGCCCCTGCGGCAAGCTGTCCCAGACCTGGGCGCAGGCTCACGACGACACCCCCGCCAAGGCGAACTTCGGCGGCGAGGGCCGGAACGTGGAGTACCGCGAGGGCCTGTATGTGGGCTACCGGTACTATCAGACCGCCGGTGTGCCGGTGGCGTTCCCCTTCGGCTACGGCCTGAGCTACACCACCTTCGAGTACAGTGATTTGAAGGCAGACGAGAAGGGTGTGACCCTTACCGTCACCAACACCGGCAGCTGTGCCGGTGCCGAGATCGTCCAGCTCTACGTCGCAAAGCAGGACGCAAAGATCTTCCGCCCGGCGCAGGAGCTGAAGGGCTTTGCAAAGGTCTTCCTCGCCCCCGGCGAGAGCAGGACGGTGAGCATCGCTCTGGACGACAAGGCGTTCCGCTACTGGAACGTCAAGACTGACCGCTGGGAAGTCGAAGGCGGAAGCTATCAGCTCCGCGTGGGTGCATCCAGCGCGGACATCCGCCTGACGGCGGAAGTCTCCGTCAAGGGGACCAACGCTCCCGACCCCTACGAGGGTCTTGACCTGCTCCACTACGTCTCCGGCCAGATCAGCTATGTGACCGACGCCGAGTTCGAGGCTCTGCTGGGCCACCCTGTGCCGGAGGATGTCGTCCGCATCGACCGGAACATGACGCTGGGCGAGATGGACCATGGCCGCAGTCCGCTGGGCTGGGTGGCACAGAAGGTGCTGCGCTGCCGTCTGGACAGCAGCTTTGCAAAAGGCACCCCCGACCTGAACACCGTGTTCCAGTATAATATGCCGCTGCGCGCGCTGGCCAAGATGACCAACGGCATGGTGAGCATGGGCATGGTGGACGGCCTCGTCTGGGAGCTGAAAGGCTTCTGGCTCGTGGGCATCCTCCGGGTCATCTATGAGTTCGTCAAGAATCTCATCCTGAACAGCCAGATGGAAAACCGGCTCAAAAACAGCTGAAAGGAATAAGGCCATGAATTTCTGGAATAACTTTGCCGCAAAGCATCCGGCCGCGGCCAAATGGGTGCGGGAGGGCGGACTGTTCGTCATTGTGTCCAACCTCATCACCGTGTTCAAATACCTGCTTCTGCAGTTCCTGCCCAAGGCATTTGCAAGCCTGCCGGTGGTGGACTTCGGCTGGCCGGGCATCGACATCACCCTGTTCGGCGAGACCTTCAAGTGGAACATCCTCGGCTACGACGCGGCCCACGGCGGCCTGCCCTACTTCTGCGCCTACATGGTGGCCATGGTCATCGGCGAGTGCATCAATTTCCCCATCCAGCGCAATTTTGTCTTCCGCAGCAAGGGCAGCCTCGCCAGGCAGATCGGTTGGTATCTGCTGGCTTTCTGCCTCATCACCTGCATCGTCAACTCCATCAACTGCATCTGGGTGGCTATGGCCGGTCTGCTGGTGCCTGATTTCATCTACAACATCGGCACCACGGTGCTCAACGGCGGCATCTCGATGGTCATCTTCTTCTTCGTGAATAAGATCATCTTCCCCGAAGGCGAAGCCGCAAAATAATCTGTCATCTTCTTTGTTTTCATCATTTTCTTCATCCGAACCAACAGGCCGTTCTCCTCCGGAGGACGGCCTGTTGGCATATTGAGCGGTTTTGGACGCTGCAAAGGACGAAATTTCGGTCATAGGGGAAGAATCTGCCCAAGGGTCTTGCACTTTGACGCTTTACTGTGGTAAAATCGGGCCATGCTTTTATCATAGAGGAAAAAAGCACCAAAGGGGGAACGTATATGAGTGAGATCTGTATCATCGTCACCATCGTCGTCTATCTTGCGGCCATGCTTCTGGTGGGTTTCGCCTACAGCAAGACCAACAACGACAGCACCGACTTCTACCTTGGCGGCCGGAAGATGGGGCCGCTGGTCACGGCCATGAGTGCCGAGGCCAGCGATATGTCCAGCTGGCTGCTGATGGGTATGCCGGGTCTGGCCTACCTGACAGGCATCGCCTCGCCGGGCTGGACGGCCATCGGCCTTGCGCTGGGTACCTGGCTCAACTGGCTCATCGTGGCCCGGCGGCTCCGCCGCTATTCGGCCAACCTCGACGCCATCACGGTACCGCAGTTCCTGTCGCTTCGCTTCCATGACCAGCGCAACCTGCTGAACGCTCTGGGCGCAGTCATCATCATCGTCTTCTTTGTGCCGTATACGGCCTCGGGCTTTGCGGCCTGCGGCAAGCTGTTCCACAGCCTCTTCGGCGTAGATTACATGGCGGCAATGCTGGTGTCGGCCCTCGTCATCGTGGGCTATACCATCCTGGGCGGCTTCCGCGCCGTCACCACCACCGACCTCATCCAGTCGATGGTCATGTCGCTGGCCCTCATCGCGGTGCTGGGCTACGGCATCGTTGTGGCCGGCGGCTGGGGTGCTGTGGTGGAGAACGCCCAGAGCCTTTCCGGCTACCTGACCATGACAGCCAGCCACGACGCCGTGACCGGCGGGGCCGCATCCTACAGCCTGCTGGACATCGTCTCCACCATGGCGTGGGGTCTCGGCTACTTCGGTATGCCCCACATCCTGCTCCGCTTCATGGCCATCGAGGACGAGAAGAAGCTGGTGCTCAGCCGCCGCATCGCCACCGTCTGGGTGGTCATCGCCATGGCGGCGTCCATCGTCATCGGCATGGTGGGCCTCGGCATGACCAGGGTCGGTGCGCTGGAATTCCTCAGCGGCTCGTCCAGTGAGACCCTCATCGTCCGCATCGCCAGCCTCATCAGCCAGCACGGTGTGCTGGCAGCAGTCCTGGCCGGACTCATCCTTGCAGGCATCCTGGCGGCTACGATGTCCACGGCGGACAGCCAGATGCTGGCCGCTGCGTCCAGCGTGTCCCAGAACATTTTGCAGGAGTTCGGCCACCTCAAGCTGAGCGAGAAGCAGAGCCTCTTCGCAGCCCGCCTGACCATCATCTGCGTCAGCGTGGTGGGCGTGGTGCTGGCCCGCGACCCGGATTCCAGCGTTTTTGGCATCGTCAGCTTTGCGTGGGCCGGTTTCGGCGGCTCCTTCGGCGCTGTCGTCCTCTGCGCCCTGTTCTGGAAGCGCTGCAACTGGCAGGGTGCGCTGGCCGGTATGCTCTCCGGCGGCCTGATGGTCTTCGTCTGGAAGTACATCGTCAGCCCGCTGGGCGGCGTCTTCGGCATCTATGAGCTTCTGCCCGCCTTCCTCGTCTCGCTGGCCGTCTGCGCGGTGGTCAGCCTCGTGACCCCGGCTCCCACGGAAGATATTCTGGCCGAGTTCGACGCGGCAAAATAACCGGTAAAAACAAGAGGAGGGCCTGTGCCGAAACCCGGCACAGGCTCTCCTTTTATACTTGTGTGACGCTTCCGTGCTCCACCCGGTATACCTTGTCAAACTGCTTCATGAACGCCCCCGAGACGTCGTGGGTGATGGCCACCACCATGCAGGGGAGAGCAAGCAGATTTTCCATGATCTGTCCGCTGGTGTCGGGGTCGAGGCTGGCGGTGATCTCGTCGGCGATGATGAGGTCGTACCGGCGAAGCGCCAGCCGTGCGATGCCGATGCGCTGGCGCTGCCCGCCCGAGAGATTCTTGCCGTTCTCGCTGATGAGGGTGTCGAGGCCGTCGGGCAGGGTGCTCACCCAGTCGGTGAGGCCCGCCATCCCGATGGCGTGGGAAAGCTGAGCCTCGGGGAAGTCCGCGCCGAGGCAGATGTTGCTGCGGAGGGTGTCATTGAAGAGATAGGTTGTCTGGGCAATGTAACCTACCCGCTGGTAGAGGCTCTGACGGTCGATGTCCCGCAGCTGCTGGCCGTTGAAGAGGATGCTGCCGGTATAGTCTGGGTAGTACTGGAACAGCAGCTTTGCCAGTGTAGACTTGCCGCAGCCGCTTTCGCCCACGAGGACGGCTTTTTCCTGCCCGGAGACCGTCAGCCGGACGCCGCGCAGCACCGGTGCAGCGGCCCCGGGGTAGGAAAAGCCGGTGTCCTTGCACTCGATGTGCTCGAGTTTACCGATGGCCCGGCCCGCAGAGACTTTTTCCGGGCCGGACATGGCTGCTTCCAGCCGCTGACGGATGCCCTTCGAGGATCTGACCTTGGCCCAGCACTGGGCGATCTGATTACAGGGCGTGATGACGAAGTTCGCCATGCTGGCGGCGGTGGAGACGGTGCCCATCGTCAGCCGCCCGTCGAAAGCGAGAAAAAGGCCCACCAGCATGACGATGGGGAAGATGAGGTTGCTGATGAGAGAGGTGTTGACCACCATGGCGTTGAGGCTCTGCTGGTAGGTCTGCTCGCTGTCGCGGGTCTGCCGGGCAGCATCCCGGTGGCGGGCGGCATAGGCGTCCTCCCGCAGAAAGCCCCGGATGACTTCGAACCCGCCCAGAAGCTCCTTGAGCTGCTGGGTGTAGCCCGCCATCTGGAGCGAAAAAGCGTCTCGGGAGGCTTTGAGCCGCTCATTCATCTTCCGGGGCAGGACCAGCGGCGGCACGGTCACAAGCAGGATGGCCGCCAGCATCACCGGGCTGATGTAAAGGTACATCCCCAGCGCACAGAGCATGATGCCGCCCCAGAATGCGATGTTGAAGAGGGACATATAATAGTCGTCGTAGAGGGTGCGCAGGTCGGTGGTCAGCAGGGAGAGATAGGCTGCGTCGCCCTCCCGCTGATATTGGGACACCGGGCGGCGCAGCACCCGCTCCATGACCTGTCCCCGTACCTGCTCCACGGCACCGCAGGCGAGTTTTGTAAAGGAGCGGCGGCTCAGCCGTTCGAAAAACCAGCTGGTGAAGGTGATGAGGAACACCAGCCCCATATAGCCCAGTGCCTCCTGCTTGCTCTTGGAGTCGATAAGCCACTTGAGCTGGAAGTTTTTCAACGGCGCGAAAAAGGATACCGCCGCTGTAAAGAGCGCGAAGAGCATGAGCTTCACCCAGTGGTGTCGGAAGTAGTCGTTGACCGTTGCTTTTTTCATGCGTAGTATCCTCCGCAGAGTACTATAAAACGAGATGGATCACAAGAAAGACCCCTCCGACTTCCTTTTTGCGGGAGATCGGAGGGGTCTTGATCTTATGGCCTTATGTAAGAGGTGCTGTCAGCTTACAGCTGGGGGCCGGCGGAGACCAGAGCCTTGCCGTGCTCGTTGCCCTCGTACTTTGCGAAGTTCTTGATGAAGCGGCCAGCCAGATCCTTGGCCTTCTCTTCCCACTGAGCGGCATCTGCGTAGGTGTCGCGGGGGTCGAGGATGGCGGGGTCAACACCGGGCAGAGCGGTGGGGACCTCGAAATCGAAGTAGGGGATCTTCTTGGTGGGAGCCTCGTTGATAGCGCCGCTCAGGATAGCGTCGATGATGCCGCGGGTATCCTTGATGGAGATGCGCTTGCCGGTGCCGTTCCAGCCGGTGTTGACCAGATAAGCCTTTGCGCCGCTCTTCTGCATCTTCTTGACCAGCTCCTCAGCGTACTTGGTGGGGTGCAGCTCCAGGAAAGCCTGACCGAAGCAGGCGGAGAAGGTGGGGGTGGGCTCGGTGATGCCGCGCTCGGTGCCGGCCAGCTTTGCGGTGAAGCCGGACAGGAAGTAGTACTGGGTCTGCTCCGGAGTCAGGATGGAGACCGGGGGCAGGACGCCGAATGCATCAGCAGACAGGAAGATGACATTCTTGGCTGCGGGTGCAGAAGAGATGGGGCGGACGATATTCTGGATGTGGTCGATGGGGTAGGAGACACGGGTGTTCTCGGTCACGCTCTTGTCGGCGAAATCGATGTGGCCCTCAGCGTCCAGAGTGACGTTCTCCAGCAGAGCGTTGCGCTTGATGGCGTTGTAGATGTCGGGCTCAGAGTCCTTGTCCAGATTGATGACCTTAGCGTAGCAGCCGCCCTCGAAGTTGAAGACGCCGTTGTCGTCCCAGCCGTGCTCGTCATCGCCGATGAGCAGACGCTTCGGGTCGGTGGACAGGGTGGTCTTGCCGGTGCCGGACAGACCGAAGAAGATGGCAGTGTTCTTGCCCTCCTTATCGGTGTTGGCAGAGCAGTGCATGGAAGCGATGCCCTTCAGCGGCAGGAAGTAGTTCATCATGGAGAACATACCCTTCTTCATCTCGCCGCCGTACCAGGTGTTGACGATGACCTGCTCCTTGCTGGTGATGTTGAACAGCACAGCGGTCTCGGAGTTCAGGCCCAGCTCCTTGTAGTTCTCGACCTTAGCCTTGGAAGCGTTGTAGACAACGAAATCAGGCTCGAAGTTCTCCCGCTCCTCAGCGGTGGGCTTGATGAACATATTGGTGACGAAATGTGCCTGCCAGGCCACTTCCATGATGAAGCGGACGGCCATGCGGGTGTCCTTGTTGGCGCCGCAGAAAGCATCCACGACGTACAGGCGCTTGTTGGAGAGCTCCTTCTTGGCGATCTCCTTCACAGCTTCCCAGGCTTCCTGAGAAGCGGGGTGGTTGTCGTTCTTGTACTCGTCGCTGGTCCACCACACGGTGTCCTTGGAGTTCTCGTCCATGACGATGAACTTATCCTTGGGGGAGCGGCCGGTGTAGATACCGGTCATGACGTTGACAGCGCCCAGCTCGCTGACCTGGCCCTTCTCGTAGCCTTCCAGTTCGGGCTTGGTCTCCTCGTCGAACAGCTGCTCGTAAGAGGGGTTGTACACGATCTCGGTCGTGCCGGTGATACCATACTTGCTCAGATCCAACTTTGCCATGATACTTATACCTCTTCTTTCGTTCAGGTCATCGTCCAGACACCAGCGGTAAGCTGCCCTCAGCCAAAAGGACACCGCAAAAGGACGACGAAAAGAAATACAGATGCGTATTCTCCTGTATATCATTATACATAAATTGGGGCCGAAATCAACCGGCGGAGCGGTTTTCTTCGGGTAAAAGCAACAAATCTTATTAAGAATCCGGGGTATTTGAGACAGTTTCGTAAAAATCCTGGCCCGTTTGCCTGCACAAATTAAAGATTTTAAGCCAAAAACAAATCTTTGATAAAATTTTGTCGATTTGGGATACAAGGAGCGGAAATCAGGAGAGAAGAGGCTGCAATTTTGGGCCGCGAAAAAACGTATTATAAGTAGAGACACAAAATATTTGTGGATATTTTGCGATTTATCTGGAAAAAACGCACGACTTATGATATACTGAATCAATCTGACCCGCGGCCATGAGCCGCCAGCATGGAGAAACAACGACGATGAAGACGCTTTACATATTTCTTACCCGCTCCGGCACCCTGCTCTCGAACCTCGTGTACAGCCTGACCGGTGCGCAGTACACCCACATCTCCCTCGCCTTCGACGAGGACCTGAGCACCCTCTACAGCTCTACCCGCAAGAATGGTTATACCATGTTCCCCGCAGGTCCCAGCCGGGAGTACCTGAACCGGGGCGTGTTCCTCATGCGGGAGAACATCCCCTGCGCCCTCTACGCGCTGGAAGTGACGGATGAGGCCTACACCCGCGCCAAGCGCCGCACCCAGCACATGATGCACCACGGGGAGCTTTACCGCTTCAATTCGCTGGGTCTGCTGCTCTGCTGGATGCATATCCGCTGGCAGCGCCGCCGGCATTATTTCTGCTCCCAGTTCGTCAGCGAGGTGCTCCAGAAGAGCGGTGCGCTGGAGCTGCCAAAGCCCAGCACCCTCATGCACCCCAGCGATTACGCCGAGCTGCCCGAGCTGCGCTGCCTCTACCGCGGTACGCTGGCCGGCCTGCCCCAGCGCCAGAGCATGGAGCTGGGCGAGGTGGAGAGCGTCATGGGCCTTTACCTGAACGTCCTTCTGGGGGCTGTGAAGGGCAGAGTGCGTCGGCTGTTCTGATCTTTTCGAAATTTTTGCTGAAAAATTAAAAATGCCTGTTGACAAAGCGGGTGCGCTGTGCTAGAATAATCGAGTCGGGAACAACGCCCGATGCAATGGTAGTATGGCCCGTTGGTCAAGCGGTTAAGACAGAGGCCTCTCACGCCTTTAACATCGGTTCGATTCCGGTACGGGTCACCATTTTAGTAGTAAAACGGCTCTGCGCCGTTTTATATAGATGCCTCTTTAGCTCAGTCGGTTAGAGCACCTGACTGTTAATCAGGGTGTCGCCTGTTCGAGTCAGGCAAGAGGCGCCAGCAAAGCGATGGAAGTTTTCCATCGCTTTTTTTGTCGTAGCTATTGCAAGAAATTTAAAAAATGATATACTAAAAACATATTTGTATCGTTGCTTTTCAATTTGTGACTTGAGTTCGGGATGCTTTGTAACGAAAAATAAATGCGGAAAGTAAAATGGCGGTGACAGGAGGAAAGTCACTTGATTGAGGTAGGGCGTATCGCAATAAAAGATTTATCGAGTTATGATGTTTTGACGGAAAAAATTCCTAAAGAATACATCGACGAGAGCATTATAAGAGATTTGAAAAATGTTATTGGCCTGAAGTGTAAAGCGATTTTGATAGAGTTTCCGTATTATGAAAGTGACTACCTAAGCAACTATTATATCTTTTACAGTAAAAAGCTGAAAAGTTTTTCAAAGCGAAACTACAGACTCCATTTGTTTGCGGATAAAGAGACTACGGAACTCATTGGATATATTGCGCTTCGTCCTACATATGAGGGAACAAGATTTGGAAGAACATTTTTGGAACCAGAGTACATCGTTTCTAAAACAGCTCATATGATACTCTCTGAACATAAAGTGCATTTTCAAGGTGGAGATGCAGTTCTTCAAGCGGTCCCTTATATGAAACAAGAAGGGGATGTCGCGGTTTGTGCGCATGTCGCTTTATGGGAGGTAGTACGGAGCTTTACGAGCCGTTTTCATAAATATCCAGAAGTGACACTCGGCGATTTAGTGATGATGATAAAATCTGACGCAGAACGCAATATCCCTTCTCATGGGTTGACACCTCCACAGCTGGCAGATGTGTTATCAAAAGTTGGATTTTCTCCTATCATTCGGGATAATAATAGAAGTAGCGGCGATAGCTTTTTTGACGAGATAATAAGTTATATTGAGTCGGGAATCCCACTGATTGCTTTTATGTCAAATCAGGAGCATGCAGTGGCGGTGTTTGGCGTTTGTACGCCAGATTATGAGAGACTCCCGCTGGATAAACTTGCCCAAAGCAAGCATGAGACATTTATGATTGAAGACAAACAGGTGATAACAAGAGTTGTCATGGAGTCGAAATTTGTCTCGGAACTTGTGATAAACGATGATAATTATTTTCCTTATAGACTTTTGAGCCGTATTCCACTTAAAACAGAAGTCAAGTATACATTGAGAGCACTGGATTATGCGGTTGTGCCGCTGTATCCTCGTATCCAACTAGTCTATAATGATGTTAAAATTGCATTTCTTGCTCTTAGTGAAACGGGTATCTATAATTGGGAAGGTCCTGTTTTTACAAGGATATTTTTGACGTCGGCAAGTACATACCGAGAATATGCGTCCCGAAATAAAGAAAGCCTGGGAAAAGAGCTGGAAAATATTATTGCACATCTGGAAATGCCGAAATTCATTTGGGTTATCGAAGCAACAAGCAGAGAGTCCCTTTATAGGCATGAAGTAAATGGAATCGTGATTCTTGACTCGACAAGTGCAACCATCAATAAAAGTCCCTTTTTATTAGTAACGGAAAAAAGAAAGATTCGATATAATGATGACGGTCAAGCAAAGGCCTGTGATTTTTCGAAAGATTTTCTTGCAGCTCCGCGTTTTGAATTGAACTTACAGGAGGTCATTCCCCACTATGGCAAAAATCAAATATAATAAGACGAAGGGACTTCATTCTGTTTTAAGAAAGTCTGTTCCCATCGAATCGGTTGCGGGAGAAGACTATGAAAAATTTTACACGTCTGTCCGTCAAGAGATAAAGAGAAAAGACAGCCAGTATGCAGCAGCCTTCAGTCGGGCAAGCAAGATACGAGTAGGCGGTGAAACTGGAGCAAGCCATTTGAAACCGGATGTGGAATATGCAATTCGGAGTATTGCGGAAGACTGTGAAAAGAACAATGAGTCAGTTATAATTGGCGGAATTGACTTGATAAAAGATGTATTTCCCATCTGCTTGAGTTCAGAAGGAAACGCAGAGCCAGTTGCACAGTACCTTGCAATAGAACAGGGAAGGGTTATCTCTCGTAAGCCGAGTAACATCTTTTTTCATCCATATACACTTTTTGATGTTATTGGTGATTTGATGCTGTTTGCGCCAGAGGTTCCGCAGGCAGACATTATTCGAATTATTATCAAGGTGTTCATGCTGTTCTTTAAGGTCTGTGCAAATTGTGAGATTCCGATGGATGAAACATGTGCTAAAATTGTTTTGATGCTTTCTGAACTTTCCAATAATCAAGAGGGTGTTGAAGAAGAAATTCTTAAAGAAAGGTTCTTGCAAAAATATCCGGAGCTTTCAGAAAAAGAGTGGCAAGTCAGTGAAGATGTGCTTATTAAATACAACTGCATTGGTATAGAAGATGGGAAAGTGTTCTTTAAGGAGAGTATCCGTTAAACAGACTCCATACAAATCATAAAGCGAGTTATCTTACTGAAAAGATTATAAAGGGACTTTTGTTGACAGGGAAAGCGGCGGGGGATATACTCATAATAATTAGAAAACTGTCCCTTTCCGCAGCGGAGAGGGTTTTGAAAAAGGAGAAAAGTATGAAACAGATCATTCTGACGGGCGACCGCCCGACGGGCCGGCTCCATGTCGGCCACTATGTCGGTTCTCTGAAGGAGCGTGTCCGGCTGCAGAACTCGGGCAAGTTCGACGAGATCTATATCATGATCGCCGACGCACAGGCCCTCACCGACAACGCCGACAACCCGGAGAAGGTGCGCCAGAACGTCCTGCAGGTCGCTCTGGACTATCTGGCCGTGGGCATCGACCCCGCCAAGGCACACATCTTCATCCAGTCCATGGTGCCGGAGCTGACCGAGCTGAGTTTCTATTATATGAACCTCGTCACCGTCTCCCGCCTGCAGCGCAACCCCACCGTCAAGGCCGAGATCCAGCAGAAGAACTTCGAGTCCAGCATTCCGGTGGGCTTCTTCACTTACCCCATCAGCCAGGCTGCGGACATCACCGCCTTCAAGGCCACTACCGTCCCCGCAGGTGAGGACCAGCGCCCCATGATCGAGCAGTGCTGCGAGATCGTCCATAAGTTCAACGCCGTCTACGGTGAGACTCTGGTGGAGCCGGAGATCGTTCTGCCCCAGAACAGCGCCTGCCTGCGCCTGCCCGGCACCGACGGCAAGGCCAAGATGAGCAAGAGCCTCGGCAACTGCATCTACCTCTCCGACGAGCCTGAGGACATCAAGAAGAAGATCATGTCCATGTACACCGACCCGAACCACCTGCGCGTGCAGGACCCCGGCAAGGTGGAGGGCAACCCCGTCTTCATCTATCTGGATGCATTCAGCCGCCCGGAGCACTTTGCCGAGTTCCTGCCCGAGTACCAGAACCTCGACGAGCTGAAGGCACACTATCAGCGCGGCGGTCTGGGCGACGTGAAGGTGAAGAAGTTCCTGAACAGCGTCATGCAGGCTGAGCTGGAGCCCATCCGCAACCGTCGCAAGGAGTGGGAGCAGCGCCTGCCCGAGGTCGTGGAAATTCTGAAGGAAGGCAGCGCTGTGGCCGAAAAGACCGCCGCCGCCACCCTCGCCGAAGTGCGCAAGTCCATGAAAATCGATTACTTCACGGATGATAACCTGCTGAAATAACAAAACGTAAACGAAAATGCCCTTGCAGAACGCTAAAAATAGCTTCGGCAGGGGCATTTTTCATAAGAATTGCGAGCCGGTGACGAGAGAATGACTGGATATAAAAAGTATTTCGACGCGTATTGCAGGGAGCATAGGCTGAATCTGTATTTGTCCTTTGAGATGCCTGCCGGATACAAAACAGCAAAGGGAACATTTGACGCTTCCAGCAGGACTGTGTTTATAAATGCAGAGGGGCTGGACAAAGAGCCTGAGTACGAAAGAATGTTCTATCTTTTTCATGAGCTGCGGCACGCATCCCAGTATCTTGAACCGGAGCGATTTAATGAGACGATAAATCGAAGCGTTCAGTATATCATCATGTTCGACGGGACTTGCTATAAACTGGTGGAAAATCATTATCTGAAATGTAAATTAGAAGGTAGCGAAGGATATTTTACAAGCCTGTATCTCGGACAACCGCATGAAGTCGATGCGAATACATTTGCCTATGAGCAGACCCGAAAAATCTGCGGGGATTCGGCAGGACTAAAAGAGCTGTTTGATTTCTGGATGCCGCGTCAGGTGATTCTGAACGGTACATATGATAGGATTTTTTCGCTGATTGACGAGAAAACCAAAGGGATGACCTGATTCCAAGGCACAAAAATGCCGCTCTCCTATCAAGGGAAGAGCGGCATTTGTTATTTCCTTAAATCTTCAAAAAGTTCATCCAAATCGGTGTAGTGCTTTACGTTGGGGTCCTTCGCAATGCGTTCAGCCTCCAACATCGCGGCAATCGTTTCCTCATTCGGACGCTCGACTTCATCAATATAATCAGGAATCATATCACTTACAGGCTGCGGTTCTTGATCTCAGAAGTGACCTTTGCGATGAACTCATCCACTTCCATCGTGGTGGTCTCGCCCTTGCGGTCACGGACAGAGACGTTGCCGGCCTCGGCTTCCTTGGCACCCAGGACCAGCATATAAGGCACGCGGTCCACCTGCTGTGCAGCGCGGATCTTGTAGCCGATCTTCTGGTTGTCGTCGTCCAGAGCCACACGGATACCGGCCTCCACCAGCTTCTCGGTGATGGCCTCGGAATACTCGAGGGTCTTCTCGGAGACGGGCAGCACCTTGACCTGAACAGGAGCCAGCCAGGTGGGGAACTTGCCCTTGGTCTCCTCGATGAGGTAGGCCATGAAGCGGTCGAGAGAACCCAGAATTGCACGGTGCAGGACAACGGGGGTCTTCTCGGTGCCGTCCTTGTCCACATAGGTCAGGTGGAACTTTGCGGGCAGGCAGAAGTCCAGCTGGCAGGTGGACAGGGTGTACTCAGCGCCGACAGCAGGCTTGACGTTGACGTCCAGCTTGGGGCCGTAGAAAGCAGCCTCGCCGATCTCCTCGGTGAAGTGGATGCCCAGCTCAGTCAGGACCTCGCGCAGAGCGTTCTCAGCGTGGTTCCACATCGCGTCGTCGTCGTGATACTTCTTCTTGTCGGCGGGGTCACGCAGGGACAGAACGCAGCGGTAGTCGGTGATGTTGAAGTCCTTGTAGGTCTCGAAGATGAGGTTGCAGACATCAGCGACTTCGCTCTTGATCTGCTCCGGAGTGCAGAACAGGTGAGCGTCGTTCTGGCAGAAGTGACGGCCGCGCTCGATGCCCTTCAGGGTGCCGGAGGACTCATAGCGGAAGTCGTGTGCGATCTCGCCGATGCGCATGGGCAGGTCGCGGTAGGAGTGGGGACGGTTTGCGTAGATCATCATGTGATGGGGGCAGTTCATCGGGCGCAGGACGTAGCTCTCGCCCTCCATCTCCATGGCGGGGAACATATTCTCGCGGTAGTGGTCCCAGTGGCCGGAAGTCTTGTACAGATTCACGGTGCCGATGCAGGGAGTCATAACGTGCAGGTAGCCGCGGGCGCGCTCCTTCTCCTTGATATAGTTCTCCAGCTCCTGCCAGACCGTGTAGCCTGCGGGCAGGAACATGGGCAGACCGCGGCCAACCAGGTCGTCGGTCATGAACAGGCCCATCTCCTTGCCGATCTTGCGGTGGTCGCGCTCACGGGCCTCCTGCTGCTCCTTCTCCCAGGCGTCCAGCTCCTCCTGATTGTGGAAAGCCACGCCGTTGATACGGGTCAGCATCTTGTTCTCTTTGTCGTTCTTCCAGTATGCGCCGGACTGCTGGGTGATCTTGAAAGCCTTCAGAGCCTTGGTGTAGGTCAGGTGAGGTCCGATGCACATATCGACGTACTCGCCCTGCTGGAAGAAGCTGAACTCGGTCTCGTCGGCCAGGTCAGCCATGTGCTCGACCTTATAGTTCTCGTGGCGCTCTTCCATCAGCTTGACGGCCTCTGCGCGGGGCAGGATGAAGGGCTTGATGGCCAGATTCTCTTTGGTGATCTTGCGCATCTCCTTCTCGATGTTGGCCAGGTCTTCGTCGGTCAGCTTGGTGTCGCCGAGGTCAACGTCGTAGTAGAAGCCGTTCTCGGTGGCGGGGCCGAAGGCGAAGTCAGCCTCCGGGTAGAGGCGCTTGATGGCCTGAGCCATGACATGGGCTGCGGTATGACGGATAACGTGCAGTTCCTGGTCCTGCGGGCACTCGTCCACATGACCGTCCTTATAGATGATCTTCATGGTGTTACTCCTTCTTGACATGAAAAATGCGTTTGGTATAACAAAAAAGACGCTTCACCCCGCATTTGCTTTACGGGATGAAGCGCCTTTGAAAGATCCAACTGCGTTCCACGGTTCCACCCGAATTGCGTGCTGCTGCACGCCACTCGCTGTGCTGTAACGGGCGCACCCGGCAGAGGTTCTCCTCTGCACTCTGCGGTGGTAGAAGTCCGGCACATGGCAGGCTGCTTGCAGCGCGTCCTTCCGGACGGCAGCCCTCTCTGCGGCATGGAGAACGGGACTTCGGTTTGTCCGCATCATCGTTTTGGGACATTTGATTTTGACGCACCGGCGGCAGAAAACCTGCGCACACTGCGCATCACAGGATGAAACTACAGATGATTGTAGCACGGGAAACGGAAAAAATCAAGGGCTGTGCGCTGAAAAATAAAAGAGGATCAGCGGTGCAGCCGCTTCCCCCAGCTTTCCGTATACTCCGACAGCAGCTTCTCCGTCACAAAGAGCTGGCTGCTGTAGAGGCCGTGGGTGCCGGAAAGCATATAACAGACGCCGCAGCCCAGCGCGATCAGCTCCAGCCCCACGCCGCCGAACAGCTCATAGGCCAGCAGGATGGAGGGGATGAGGGTGTTCGTCGCACCGCAGAACACCGAGACGAGGCCCACGGCGGCGGAGAACCCGGCGGGCAGGCCCAGCAGCGGGCCGAATGCACAGCCGAAGGTCGCACCGATGTAGAAGCTGGGGACGACCTCGCCGCCCTTGAAGCCCGCCGAGAGGGTCAGGGCGGTCAGCAGTATCTTGCAGATAAAGTCCCACGGCAGGGCCTGTCCCTGCTCCACGGCGGCAGTGATGACGCCCATGCCCGCGCCGTTGTAGCGGCCCACGCCCATCAGGTAGGAGAGGGCCACCACGGCAGCACCGCCCACGACGGCACGCACCCAGGGGTTCGGCAGGCGGCGGGGCATTTCGTGCTCCATGGTGTGGAGAAGCCAGCAGAATATCCGGGCTACCAGCGCACAGGCAACACCCAGCACAGCCACCAGCAGAGTAGAATCAATGGAAAGCGCCGGTGCGGTCAGCTCAAAATGGGTAGGAGAGATGCCGCAGGCCAGCGAGACACCATAGGCTATGAGGGCAGCGGCGAAGCCGGGGACAAAGGCCACCGAGAACGCGAGGCCCACATCCTCCACCATGATGCCGAAGAGGGTCGCCGACAGCGGCGTGCCGAACAGTGCCGAGAAGAACGCAGCCATGCCGCAGGCCGTGGCCGTGCGGCGGTCGTGGTCGGAGAAGCGGAAGAGCTTTGCGATGTTGTAGCCGATGCTTCCGCCCATCTGCAAAGCCGCGCCCTCGCGTCCGGCCGAGCCGCCGCAGAGGTGGGTGAGCACCGTGCCGAAGAAGATGGCCGGCACCAGCAGCGGGCTGACGCTCTCGCCGCTGTGGACGGCGCGGATGACGTTGTTCGTCCCCATCCCTTCGCAGCCCGTCACCTTATAAAGTGCCATGATGGCAAGACCTGCCACCGGCAGCAGCCAGAGCAGCCAGATGTGCTCGGCCCGCCACTCGGTGACATGCTCCACGGCCAGGTGGAACGCTGTGCCGACGGCACCGCAGACGAGGCCGGTGGGGACGGCCAGCAGCAGCCAGCGGGCCAGAATGGCCGCGACGGCCCGGAAGGAATAAAGCTCCTTTTTCAAAAATTCTTTCATGATAACACTCCTGTGTTTTTATATCCTGCCCACAAAGATAGCACGACGGACGGGCGCTGTCAAGAAACGCCAAAGCCCCGCTCCCTTGTGCGAAGGAGCGGGGCTTTGAGCTGTGTTTGGAATTATCAGAAAAAAGGAAAAAGGAGAACAATATATCCACGCCGTCTCGGCGGGATAGCGCTGAAATCAGGGGGACGCTTACTCCACGTCCTGCAGGGCGGCAAAGTCCTCTTCGCCGGTGCGGATCTTGACCACGCGGGTCACGTTGTAGACGAAGATCTTGCCGTCGCCGATGTGGCCGGTGTAAAGTGCCTTCTTGGCGGCCTCCACCACGGAATCGACCGAGATCTTGGAGACGATGACCTCGACCTTGATCTTCGGCAGGAGGGTGCTGTCCACAGGCACACCACGGTATTTTTCAGTGGTGCCTTTCTGGATGCCGCAGCCCATGACCTGGGTGACCGTCATGCCGGTGACGCCCAGATCGTTGAGGGCGCTCTTGAGCTGGTCGAACTTGGAGAGCTTTGCAATGATGGACACTTTGTGCATCCCGGTGTCGTAGATGCCGTCGTGGATGACAGCAGGCTCACGCACCACAGGCACAGCGGCGTCCATCTGCTTTGCAGAAGCTTTGGAAGCGTCGTCCTCGCCGAGGTCGGTGTTCTCGTTGGGGACCATGGCGGCAGAGTTTGCATCGGAGATGGCGAAACCGGCGTAAGCGGAAGCCAGACCGTGCTCGTGGATGTCCAGACCGTCGATCTCCACCTCAGCGGGAACGCGGAGGCCGATGGTCTTGTCGATGACTTTGAAGATGACGAACATGACGGCCAGAACATAGGCATCGACCACGATGAGGCCCAGAAGCTGGATGCCCAGCTGGCTCAGACCGCCGCCGTAGAACAGGCCCTTGCCGACACCGTTGCCGCCGTCGGAGAAGAGACCCACGGCAATGGTACCCCAGACGCCGTTTGCAAAGTGGACGGAGACAGCGCCCACGGGGTCGTCGATCTTCGCAATGTTATCGAAGAACTCGACGCTCAACACCACGAGGATGCCGGCGACGAAGCCGATGATGAAAGCACCAAAGGGCGAAACGGTGTCGCAGCCTGCGGTGATGGCCACCAGACCAGCCAGAGAGCCGTTGAGGGTCATGGAGACGTCGGGCTTGCCGTAGCGCTTCCAGGTAAAGAGCATGGTCACGCAGGTAGAAACTGCCGCCGCAAGGTTGGTGTTGAAGCAGACCAGACCGGTCAGGGTCATGGTCTCATCGGTGGAAAGGCTCAGGGAAGAGCCGCCGTTGAAGCCGAACCAGCAGAACCAGAGGATGAACACGCCCAGCGCACCGGCGGTCAGGTTGTGGCCGGGGATGGCGTGGGGCTTGCCGTCCTTGTCGTACTTGCCGATGCGGGGACCCAGCAGGGCCGCGCCCAGCATGGCGATGACGCCGCCGACGTTGTGGACTGCTGCAGAACCGGCAAAGTCGTGGAAGCCCATGCTCTGGAGCCAGCCGCCGCCCCACATCCAGTGGCCGCAGATGGGGTAGACCACCAGCGAAATGGCTGCGGAGTAGACGCAGTAGGCTTTGAAGTTGGTGCGCTCGGCCATGGAGCCGGAGACGATGGTGGCTGCCGTTGCGCAGAAGACAGTCTGGAACACGATGTACACCCACAGCGGGATGTCGAGGCCCAGATGAGAATAATCACCCTGAATGAAGGGGTCGAACCCGCCGATGAGAGCGCCGGTGCCGCCGAACATCAGGCCGAAGCCGATGAGCCAGTAGCAGGGCGTGCCGATACAAAAGTCCATCATGTTTTTCATGAGGATATTGCCGGTGTTCTTGGCGCGGGTGAAGCCTGCCTCGCAGAGTGCGAAGCCGGCCTGCATGAAGTAGACGAGGAACGCTCCCACGAGCGTCCAACAGGTGTTGACGGAGCTGAACATGACGCAGATACCTCCCCAATGATCTGGCTGCCGGGTGCCAGCCCGGCGGCGCGTACACTCCGGCTGCTGCACCCCTCTATCTGCGCAGCAACGCGGAAAATCCGGAAAAGGAAGCCCTCTATTTCTCCCTTGGCCGCAGGGGATACACTTCCCCCGGAAACACAAAAGGCGCTGGCGGATCTTTCATCCGTCAGCGCCTTTGCTTTCGATGGCAAGAGTATAAGGCGGTTTGGTCAAAGTGTCAAGGGCTGGATGCTATTTTTGACGTTCTGCACAAACCGGAAAAGAATGGGCAAAGAAAACTTTGGCAGGCATCATTTTTCCCCCGTGTGGTCTGCCCGCATTTCGACATGGAGCAGCAGGCTCATCAGAGCGCGCAGCGCGAAAGTCGCCGCCAGCGGGATGACCGACTCGAGGTTCTGCAGAAGGAAGGTCTTGGCGATCTCTGCCGACATGAGAAATTCCAATGCCGTCGTCAGGCCGGTGCTCATCTCGTGGTGGAAGTCGTACCGGTCGTGGAAAAAGGTCGTCCGCACATAGTGGTAGGTGGCCTTGACAAGGCTCGTCACGATGATGAACAGGCCGATGACCTCCGCCAGCCCCGCGATGAGGGGGACTGCCGATTCCAGAAAGCCCTCCAGCAGGTGGGCGGTGTTCTCGTTCAGGTGATACAGGGCCGTCATGCTCTGGCCACCGCTCAAGCCAGCAGGCTCTTGATATAAGCGGCCAGCTCCTCGTCCCTGCAGGAGGCGAAGAACAGCTCGCTGAACTTCTCACCGGCCACGGCACCCTTCAGCAGGTCCTGATCGATGCTCTTGAGGCACTCGATGAGGGGCTTGAAGGTGGCGGCGCGGACGCCGTCGAGGATCTTCTTGTTGCGCTGCTCGGGCTCGACGCGCTCCTTGGGGTAGCCCTGACCGTGGCCGAAGCCGAACAGCTTCTCAAAGCAGTACTCGAGGTTCAGCTCACCGCCCCAGCCGAAGCCCTTGGCGAAAGGCATGGCCACGGCGTTGCCGTCGTTGACGTGGGCGAAGGTGTAGGCGTCCACGGGGTCCTCCACATGGCCGCAGATGACGCCGGGGAAGCTGTTCAGGGCCAGCATGGCGCCCTCGCCGGTGCCGCAGCCGGTGATGACGTAGTCGGCAGCGCCGCTGTTGAGCAGGATAGCGGCGAGGATGCCGCACTGCACATAGGTCAACTGTGCGGCGTCATCGGCAGCGTACATGCCGTAGTTGACCACCTCGTGGCCCATCGGCTCTACGACCTTCTTCAGAGCGGCCTCGATGATGCCGTTCTTTGCGGCCTGACTGTTCTCGTTGATAAGTGCGATCTTCATGGGAAAGTCCTCCTGTTTTTATTATATTATTATGACCAGTGTAGCAGATTCCGGGAAAAAAGTCGATATGGGAAACAAAAGAGCGCCGCGCCCGGCACCCGGAAGGCAGCGGACACGGCGCAAAAAATGCCGGATATGGAAAACCTTACTGCGGCTGCTTGCCGATGTAAGCCAGGATGCCGCCGTCAACGTACAGGATGAGGCCGTTGACGAAGTCGGAAGCGGCAGAAGCCAGGAAGACAGCGGGTCCGCCCAGATCCTCAGCCTCGCCCCAGCGGCCTGCGGGGGTCTTGGCGACGATGAAGCTGTCGAAGGGGTGACGGCTGCCGTCGGGCTGACGCTCGCGCAGAGGTGCGGTCTGCGGGGTAGCGATGTAGCCGGGTCCGATGCCGTTGCACTGGATGTTGTACTCGCCGTACTCGGAGGCGATGTTCTTGGTCAGCATCTTCAGGCCGCCCTTGGCTGCAGCGTAGGCGGAGACGGTCTCACGGCCCAGCTCACTCATCATGGAGCAGATGTTGATGATCTTGCCGCCGCCCTGAGCGATCATGTCGGGGATGACAGCCTTGGCGACGATGAACGGAGCGTTCAGGTCAACATCGATGACCTGACGGAACTGAGCAGCGGTCATCTCGGTCATGGGGATGCGCTTGATGATGCCGGCGTTGTTGACCAGAATGTTGATATGGCCGACTTCCTCGGTGATCTTTGCGACCATGGCGTTCACGGCGTCCTCATCGGTGACGTCGCAGACATAGCCGTGAGCCTTGATGCCGGCTTCTTCATAAGCGGCGATGCCCTTATCGACCAGCTCCTGCTTGATGTCGTTGAAGACGATGGTAGCGCCGTTTGCGGCCATTGCCTTGGCGATCGCCATGCCGATGCCGTAAGATGCGCCGGTGATGAGCGCGACCTTGCCGGTCAGGTCAAAGGATTTGGGAGTACACTGTGCCATAATTAAGTCCTCCAATCAGAATTTTGCTTTGCGGGGCGCTGCGCTGCCGGATGATACCTGTAGTCTAACTGCCGCCACGGGAAGCAGCAATTTGGACGGTCCGGCCCTGCGCCCTCTTGTATACTAGAGTAGCATTCTTTATTCCGACTGTCAAGGTGTTTTCTTGGCACAATTACTGCAAATTTTTTCTCATTTTGCTGCGTTTTCGTGAAATCGTCATAAAAACGGACTCTGCAAAGGCCGGGATTGCTGCTTGTTGCACACAATGGCCTTTCAGCCCAGTTTTTTCTTCTGCTGGTGGGCCATGATGGGCATTAAGATCGCCATCGGCATGAACCGCTGGGCCGTCGTCGCCGCCCGCATGAGGGCCGACGGGACGATGATGGTCTTGCGGCGGAGCATCCCCCGCATGGCCTCCTCCACGCAGAGTTCCGGGCTGATGCCCCGCAGTGCGAACACCACATCGGCCCGCTCGTTGAACTCGGTGTCCACCGGGCCGGGGCAGAGGGCGCAGACGTAGACCGGGCTGTGCTGTTCCCGCAGTTCTTCGGCCACGCCCCGGGTCAGGCTGACAACATACGCTTTGGTGGCGTAGTAGCCCGCCATATAGGGTCCGCCCGGCAGCAGCCCGGCGGAAGACGCCACGTTGAGCACGGTGCCGAAGCCCTGAGTCTCCATCTTTTTCACGGCGAACTTGAACAGCTGGTGCATGGCCAGCACGTTGACCTTCGCCATGGAGAGCTCTTTCTCGCCGCTGGTCTCAAGAAAGCTGCCGCAGACGCCGAAGCCGGCGTTGTTGATGAAAAGATCGATGCGCTCGTCCGTCAGCGCCTCGCAGAGACGGGCGCACTCGCTCTCCTGCTCCAAATCAGCAGGCAGGATGCGACAGAAGGTGCTGTGCTTCGCGGTGAGCTCTGCGGCCAGAGCTTCGAGACGGTCGGTGCGGCGGGCGGTGAGGATGAGCCGGAAGCCGAGGCGGGCATACCGGCGGGCAAACTCCCGGCCAATGCCGGAAGAAGCTCCGGTTATCCATACAGTTTTGGACATAAATTACTCCTTGTAAAATCCGGAAGCCTTGTCGATGGCTTCCAGCTCGTCAGCGGTGAAGGTGGTGTTGTTCAGGGCAGCGGTGGTAGGGACAGGGTGGAGCAGCGTACAGGAGATGCAGCATACATGGCGGGAAACTTCCTTTCGTTCAGTTTACCCCATTGTAGCACGGAAAAACGGCAGAATCCACATAAAAGTGCAGCGCCCCGGCATCTTTGCTGCCGGGGCGCTGTGAGAAAAAAGAAGAAAAGACGAGAAGCTCAGATTCAGGCGTCAGCCTTGACGTCGTTCTTGATGCTTCGGGCGGCCAGATAACGGGCCGGCTTCATGAGCAGTACGCAGCCGCCGTTGAAGACCAGAGAGCCGACGATGTACACCCCGAAGAAAAGAGGCAGATTCGCTGCAAAAGCTGCGCTGTCAATGCAGGCGACGGTCAGGTAGGCAAAGCCCACATTGTTCAGCACCTTGGGGGCGTAGGGGTGCAGGATGATAAGGATGAAGAGCACCACGCCCAGCGGCAGCAGCAGGCCCAGCATCCCGCCCAGAACAGGCGTCAGCGCACCGATGGCCAGCATCGCCAGCACCGTGAGCACCATGCCCACGAGGCCGCCCAGCTCCACGCTGATAAAGCGGTCTTTGATGTCGCCCTCCATCGTAAAGAGCATGATGTTGCTCAAAAAGACGAGCCAGCTGTACTCAAACTCGATGGCGTGGAAAAAGGCGTTGGCGATCAGGATCCACGCCACCATCATCAGGCGGAAGTAGAGCAGGAAACGCTTGGTCACAGTTTCGTTCATGGAAAAACTCACTTTCTTGCTTCGGCCTGCAAAAGCGGCTGGCCGGTCGTTTTTGTGTCGGATGAGGTTATTATACCCTGTCTGGAAGCAAAAGGCAATATTTACTTGCTAATATATGCAATAAAAACTTGCCTAGTTTCAAAAAACAGCTTCGTCTTGTTGCCCGGCATGGTTTGGAGTATAATAAAACCGTAAAAGAGAAACACCCTTTTCAAGGAGGAGATAAAACATGAACAAACCGGTCCTGGTGGTCATGGCTGCCGGCATGGGCAGCCGCTACGGCGGCATGAAGCAGATCGACCCGGTGGGTCCCTGCGGTCAGGTCATCGTGGATTATTCCCTGTACGACGCCCGCCGCGCAGGCTTCGAGACGGTCATCTTCGTCATCAAGCACGAGATCGAAGAGGCTTTCAAGGCTGCCATCGGCGACCGCGTGTCCGGGGTGATGGACGTGAAGTACGCCTTCCAGCAGCTGGATGAGCTGCCCGAGGGCTACACCATCCCCGAGGGCCGCGTGAAGCCCTGGGGTACCTGCCACGCGGTGCTGGCCGCAAAGCCCTACATCCACGGCCCCTTCGCCGTTATCAATGCCGACGACTACTACGGCCCCGAGGCGTTCAAGGTCATCTACGATCACCTCTCCACCCACACCGACGGCGAGGTCTACGACTACTGCATGGTGAGCTACCTGCTCAAGAACACCGTTTCCGAAAATGGCAGCGTCGCCCGCGGCGTCTGCGCCCTCAACGAGGACAGCACCCTCCACAGCGTCACCGAGCGCACCCGCATCGAGACCTATGAGGATGGCATCCACTACACCGAGGACGGCGGCGAGAGCTGGACGGACCTGCCCGGCGAGACGCCCGTGAGCATGAACCTCTGGGGCTTCGGCGAGAGCTTCGTGAAGGAAGCCGACCGACGTTTTGCCCGCTGGCTGGACGAGAATCTGGAAAAGAACCCGCTCAAGTGCGAGTATTTCCTGCCGCTGGTGGTCAGTGAGCTCATCGGCGAAAAGAAAGCCGCCGTCAAGGTGCTGCGCAGCACCGATAAGTGGTATGGCGTCACCTACCGCGAGGATAAGCCCGTGGTGGTGGAAGCCATCGCCAAAAAGACGGCCGACGGCCTTTACCCGGAAGATCTCTGGGCTTAATTTGCATAAAAAATACGGCTGGGACAGCGTCCCAGCCGTATTTTTTATCTTTACTGGATGCCGAATCCGTTGAAGGAGTCGGGATATTCGTCCTCGAGCTGCTCGAGCAGGCTGCTGAGGGAGCGGTTGTTCTGACCGTGCTTCAGCTTGGGGTAGGCGCGGAGCATACGGCCCTTGCCCAGCAGATGGGTGCCGCGGCGGGTGTGGGCCTGCATGACCTGCGCACGGGCTGCCAGCTCTTCCTTGAGCTGTTCCAGCTGCAGGAATGCGGTGGTCTGCTCGGCTTTGCCCTGCGCGGCCAGCTTGACGGCCTTGGCCGCTTCGGCGGCATTGAGGCGGGCAGTCTGGGAGGCGCGGCGTGCGGCCTCCATGGCCTCGTCGGCGCGGGTGCGCATGGTGGAAGCGGCCTCACGGGGCGACAGCTTGTCGTAGCTGTCCCGGGCCTCGGCGGCGGCCAGCTTGAGCTGCAGGCGGCTCTCGTCCATCTTCTGGTCCATGTCCAGCGCGGTGGTGCCAAGGAGCTCGGTCATGGCGTCGCTGACAGCATGCATACTGTCGGCCACCTTCTCGAGAGCGTCCAGCTCCCGGGCGAGGTCGGAAGCGGCGATGGCGGTTGCCACCACGTCAGCGGCATACACCGCGTAAAGCAGACACATCAGCACAAAGCCCACCAGCGGCGGAATGATGTTCACCAGCGCGGCAATGGTGGGATGGATGACCTTGACCATCACCATGGCACCCACGCCCCACATCAGCGAGAACTCAAGGCAGACATAGCCGCCGATGTTGAAGGGTTTGTCGGTGTAGTCCCACCACCGGGTGCGGTAGAGCTTATACAGCGCCCATCCGCCCACCAGCTCCAAGGCACTGGGCAGGATGACGCCGCCGAGATACAGCAGCAACAGGTTATCTTCCAGCGGTGTGAGGAAGAAGAGCACCAGGATCATGCCGAAGCCGTAGATAGGGCAGACCGGGCCGTTCAGGAAGCCCCGGTTCACCAGCTGGCCGGTGGTGGCGGCGGCATACACCACCTCGACGCACCAGCCCAGACAGGAGTAGATGAGGAAAAACGCAAGGATATGATAAAGCGAGAAACCGCAGACTGTCGTATTGAGAAAAAACGACAAGGGGACACCTCCAGTCAGTTCTGTTTGCGGACGATCTTATATTCATCGCCCGGCTCAAAGTAAGGGCAGGCCGAAGTGGTATGGGAGAGATAGCGGGCCATCTCGTCCTCATCCAGTGCGCCGCCCTCGGCGCAGTACCAGCTGCCATATTCGTCCTGCTGGTTGTTCAGGCAGTATTCACAAGGGTCAGACATTGCCTTCACCCTCGGCCTTGGCCGAAGCTTCGGCCTCCGCCTGCGCGGCCAGCTTCTTGAGCACCTTCGGCTCCACCCAGGTCACGGAGTCGTCGCCGGCCTTCTTGCGGGCGATGAGGGCCTTGATCTTAATGCCCATCTCGGTGAACATCCCCTCATGCTCGGTGCGGATGTTCCACTCCGGCTCGTTCTCGTGGAGGTCGTAAGTCTGCCAGATGATGTCATAGCCGGAAGCGGGGAAGTAGGTCAGGCTGTCGCGGAACAGGTCATCGTCGTCGGTCTTGAAGTAGATCTCGCCGCCGTCCTTGAGGAAATCGCGGTACTGGATGAGCTGACGGGGGTAGGTGAGACGGTGCTTGTTGGAGGAAGCGTTCTTGCTCCACGGGTTGCAGAAGTTGATGTAGATGCGGCTGACGGTGTCCTCCGGGGTGATGACGCCCTTGATGCGCTCGATGTCGGTGCTCATGATCTTGACATTGTCGATGGGGCGGCCTGCCTCGGCGTAAGCGGCTTCGATCTTGCGCTTTGCGAGGATGAGCACCTTGTCGGTGATGTCGATGCCCAGATAGTTATTCTCGGGGTGGGCAGAGGCCAGCTGGGAGATGAAGCCGCCCTTGCCGCAGCCCAGCTCCAGCACGAAAGGCTGCTCCGGGCGGGCATACTGGCTGTGCCACTTGCCGCCCCAGATGAGGGGCTCGTGGACGTGGAAATCAGCGGCCATCAGTTCGTCGTGGGCGTAGGGCTTGAAACGCATTCTCATAAGATAGTATTCTCCTTGTGACGTGAAAAGTTTGTACTTACAGATTTTTCTTCAAAAATTCCTCCACCTGCTCCGGCGTGGCGGCGCAGCTGCCCTGGCAGATACCGGGCTTGCCGCCGCCGCGTCCGTTCAGGGCGGCGTTGAGGGCTTTGGTCAGGGCGCGGACGTCGCCGCCGGAGCGCGCGATGCAGTAGCCGGTGCCCTTCTCGCTGGGCGTCAGAGCGGCGCAGAGACCGGTGGTGGCCTCGCTCAGCCGTGCGGCCAGACGGTGCAGGCCGTCCGGGTCGAGGCCGGGAACGGTGCGGATGGCCGTTTCGTCGGGGCCAAGCTGTGCGGCCAGTGCATCGAAGAGCTGACTGCACAGGCCGAAGTGGGCGAATTTCAGGGCCGTGTACTCGTCGTACACCCGGTGGACCGCCACGGCGGTCTGGTCGGCCTTGGCCGAGAGCAGTGCGCCGATGTCGGCCTGACGGCTCCGCATGGCCTGCGCTTCCCGCAGGGCGCGTCCGCCGCAGACGACGCTGAGCCGGACACCGCCCTTGTAGTTCTCAGAGGTGAGGATCTTGATCTGTCCCACCTGTCCGGTGGCGGCGGTGTGGGTGCCGCAGCAGGCGCAGACGTCCGCGCCCGGGATGGTCACGATGCGCACCTGCCCGGCGATCTCTTTTTTGCTGCGGTAGGTCAGCGCCGCCAGCTCTTCGGGGGTGGGGTAGGTGATGAGCACCGGCACATTCTCCCAGATGATGCGGTTGGCGGCAAGCTCTGCCTCCCGCAGGCCCTCGGCGGAGATGGGGACGCTGGTGTCCATCCGCACAGCGTCGGAGCCGATGTGGAAGCCCACGTTCTCCGCCCCGAACATCTGGTGCAGGATGCCGGAGAGGATGTGCTCGCCGGTGTGCTGCTGCATCTTGTCGAAGCGCCACTCCCAGTCGATGGTGCCGGTGACGGCGGCACCGGGCTGTGCGGTCTCGGGCAGGGCATCCACCCTGTGCCAGATGATGCCGTTCGTCTCGTGGACGTCGGTGACATGGAGCACCGTGCCGTCGGCGAGGGTCAGCGTGCCTCTGTCGGCGGGCTGACCGCCCCCTTCGGGGTAGAACACCGTGCCGTCCAGCGCGATGCGCCCGCCGCCCGTCTTTGCGTCCGCCTCTGCGGCCAGGACGACCCCGGCGGCAGTCTTGCGGAATGCGTCGTTCTCAAAATATTTTTCCGTGCGCTGCATGGCACGATACCTCCTGAATGTAAAACTAAAGGCGGCTTGCCCTCTCCGTCACGGCTGATGCCGTGCCACCTCTCCCAAAGGGAGAGGCAAAAGCTTCCCGGAAGGCCAAAGGCTCTCCCTCTGGGAGAGCTGGACGCGAAGCGGACTGAGAGGGCAAGGATGTTTCCCGATAAAATCCAGTATACCACGTTTTTTGCCTGTGGAAAATAGTCTTCGCTTATGTTATGATAGGAAACAGCAGAAACCCAAACGGAATATAAAGCGAGGAAGGTATCATCATGCGTGAAAGTGGAATCCTGATGCCGGTGTCCAGCCTGCCCGGCCCCTATGGTATTGGCTGCTTTGGCGCCGAAGCGCTCAAGTTCGTGGATTTTCTGGCCGCTGCGGGCCAGCACATCTGGCAGCTGCTGCCCCTCAGCCCCACCGGCTACGGCGACAGCCCCTACCAGAGCTGCTCTGCCTTTGCGGGCAACCCCTACTTCATCGACCTCGACGCTCTCAAGGCCGACGGCCTGCTGACCGCCGCCCAGCTCAAGGCGGAAAAGTGGGGCGATGACCCGCTTTCGGTGGACTACGGCACTCTCTACACCAGCCGCTATAAGGTGCTGCGCACCGCCTACGCCGCATGGCGCGAGAAGTACGCCGGTCTCCACGGCTGCGCTCATTACTACCCCGACGACTACTACGCTTTCGCCCTTGCCAACGACAGCTGGCTGAATGATTACGCCCTCTACATGGCCCTCAAGACCGCCAACGGCATGAAGAGCTGGACTGAGTGGCCCCGGGAGTACCGCCTGCGGGACGCCGCCGCGCTGGCAAAGTTCGCAGCAGAGCAGGAAGAGGAGATCGGCTTCTGGAAGTTCCTGCAGTACGAGTTTGCCACCCAGTGGAAGAAGGTCAAGGACTACGCCAACGCCAAGGGCGTGAAAATTCTGGGTGACATCCCGATCTACGTCTCTGCCGACTCGGTGGATGCATGGGTAGGCGGCGAGCTCTTCGAGCTGGACGCGCAGGGAGGCTTTGCCCGCGTGGCCGGCTGTCCGCCGGATTACTTCTCCGCAGACGGCCAGCTCTGGGGCAACCCGCTGTATAACTGGCCGTATCATAAACAGACGGGATACGCCTGGTGGATCCGGCGCGTCCGCCACGCCCTCGGCATCTACGACCTGCTCCGCATCGACCACTTCCGCGGCTTCGACACCTACTGGGCCATCCCGGCGGGCAGCTCTACCGCCTGCACCGGCAAGTGGGAGATCGGCCCCCGGATGGACTTGTTCCACGCACTGGAAGCTGCCCTTGGCAAGCTGCCCATCATCGCGGAAGATCTGGGCGAGCTGTTCCCCAGCGTCCGCGAGCTGCTGGCCGACAGCACCTTCCCGGGCATGAAAGTTTTGCAGTTCGCTTTCGGCGGCGGCGACAACGAGTATCTGCCCCACAACCACGTCAAGAACAGCGTGGTCTACCCGGGTACCCACGACAACACCACCCTCACCGACTGGTGGGAGAACGCCGCCACCGGGAAGGAGAAGGCCAACGTCGCCGCTTATCTCCACCTGACCCCCTGCAAGCCCACCGCGAAGGAAGTGGCCGCCGTCAAGCCGGACGCCGCCCGCATCGCGCTGCTGCGTGCGGCCCTCGGCTCTGTGGCTGACCGGGCCATCATCCCCATGTCCGACTGGCTGGGTCTGGGCGCAGAGGCCCATCTGAACACCCCCGGCAAGCTGGGCGGCAACTGGACCTGGCGCGCCGCGGAGGGCTTCGACGCAGAGCCTCTGGCCAGCCGCATCCAGGCCGAGTGCGAGGTCTACTGCCGCGCCAAGGAGCCGGTCGAAAAAGAGGCAAAAACCTCAATTTGACGGGAATGTAAAAAATCTTTTTGAAAATTGTGCGTTTTGCTGGTAAGCGCCCCGCCGTCGTGGTATAATCGAATGAGACGCAGTCAGGGATAAGACTTATTTTCACAGCGATACGCTGGCCATGAAAACAGGCTCGACTGTGAAAAGGCAGAGCACCGGGAAGGAAGACCCGGTGTATAAAATGGGGAAAAACGCATGAAGAATGAATGGACTGAGCAGGACTTGCGGCAATTCGTCGAAAGTTCGCGGCCTGTGTTTCAGGATGTGAGCCTGACGCAGGTGGACGAGGACGCCGACCGCTGCTGGCAGGACGACGGCCTGATGGTGGACTACGAGCTGCGCGGCGGTCAGGTGGACTGTGTGCTGCGCCGCTGTGTCGTGGCCGACGGCAAGGTGTGGCAGCTGCAGATGACGGCCCCTCTGGCAGGCAATGACCTGCCCGAAGACCGGATGACCCCGCGGGAGCGGGAGATGTGCCGCGACGACATGAACCACGACTTTGTGACGGGGGTGTTCAACCGCCGCTACTATGAGACGGAATTCTGCACGAAACTTGATGAGTGGACCGACTGCCACCGCTGCGCTGCGCTGGCGCTGGTGTCCATCGACGGCGCAGAGAAGCTTTCCGCGCGGGAGAGCGACGCCGTCATGGGCCAGCTGGTCTGCTTTGTGGCAAACCAGTGGAAAAAGCACTTCGACCAGCCTGCTGAGCGGGTGGTCTGCCGCCTGAGCGACACCCTGTTCGCCATCGGCTGCGCCGACCGCACCCGCCGTGAGCTGGAAGAGGAGATGAAAGCCATCTACGCCGAGATGCCCAAGGAGTGTGTGGCCTCGGTGGGCCTGATGCGCCGGGTGCCGTTCACCCAGTCCATCGGCGTGGCCGGCACCCGCGAGGTGCGCTGCAAGAACTGGGATGCCCTCTATGACCTGTGCGAGAAGCGGCTGGCCGCTGCACAGACCGCAGGCGGAGACCGCATCTACGACGGCGAATAATGCATAAGAGTCCCCCTTTTGAGAGAAACTACCCTCAAAAGGGGGATTTTTGTATGGAAAACCAGAAAAACGACAATCTCAATATGCTGGAAGCCATCGTGCAGAACACCGAGATGGGGAAGAACACCCTCGACCAGCTCGTGCCGATGGCGGAGGATGAGCAGTTCAAGGCGGAGCTTCTGCGCCAGCGCAATATCTACCGCCAGCTCAATCAGGAGGCCCACGCCGCCATCGACGCCTGCGGCGGCTCGGCCCAGGGCCAGAGTGCCATGGCAAAGCTCAACACCAAGGTGAGCATCGGCATGAAGACCATCACCGACAAATCCACCCGCAACCTCGCTGAGATGCTCACCCAGGGCAGCGGCATGGGCGTGGTGGACTGCATCAAATCCCAGAAGGACTACCCCGACGCCGCGCCGGGGTCGAAGAGGCTGATGCAGAAGCTGCAGGATTTTGAGGAGGATAACAGGCTGAAGCTGGAGCAGTATTTGTAACAGGAATAAGTTCTCTTTTGCGCGCCAAAAGAGAACCAGAAAAGCGCCGCTTTTCCGAGGCGCGGGCACGGGAAAGGGGCTGCTCGCCCCTTTCAGACCCCGAAGAGGAAGTCGAAACGGAAAAAAGCTAGCCGCTTCGCTAAACGCTTTTTTCTCGCTTCTCCGATTTGCTGCTCCGCAGCAGATTTTTTAGATGCTGCAATAGAAAAAGCTCCTGCTGAAAGATTCGGCAGGAGCTTTTCGCAGCTAAAATTAGAGAGATTCGACCATCGCGGCGACGATCCTGGTCGCGGTGGCGACGTACTCGGTGATGCTGAACTTCTTGACCACCAGCACCTCATGGCCGTCCTCGTCGGCGTTATCGCTCATGGCGCGGAGAATGACGCAGGGCACATCGTTCTTGGCGGCGATCTGACTCACGGCCGCGCCCTCCATCTCCACGCAGTCGGGGGCGCATTTGGCCTCGATGGCGGCTTTGGTGGCGCTGTCGCCCACGAACAGATCGCCGGTGGCGATCTTGCCTGCCAGAGCCTTGACGCCTGCGTCGGCGCAGGCTTTCTCGGCGGCGGCGATCAGGGCCGGGTCGCCGGTGTACTCCTTCAGGAAAGGCGGATTCTGGCAGATCATATCCAGCTGGGCGTCGTGGTAAAGCACCGTCTTGCCGATGACTACGTCGCCGATGCCGATCTTGCTGGTCATGTTGCCTGCGATGCCGGAGAAGATGATCTTCTCAGCACCGAACCTGGTGATGAGCACCTGGGTGGTGGCAGCGGCGTTGGCCTTGCCCATGCCTGCACAGCAGACGACCACCTGCTTGCCGGCCAGCGTACCCTTATGATACTCCACGCCGCCGTAGGGCTCGACCGTGACATTTTCCAGCCTGGCGCAGAGCTGGTCTACTTCGTCGGGCATTGCGCCCATGATACCGATAATCATAATTTTAATCCTTTTCTGCTTTGGCTCCCCTTTCTAGGGGAGCTGTCGAGCGGTAGCGAGACTGAGAGGTTGTTCCTCTGTTTTAGACATTGAACAGGAACTCGATGACATCGCCGTCCTTCACGACGTACTCCTTGCCCTCAGTGCGCTGCAGGCCCTTGGCCTTGACAGCAGCGTAATCGAAATCGTGGGCCTCGAGGTCGCTGTAGGCGATGACGCTGGCGCGGATGAAGCCGCGCTCAAAGTCGCTGTGGATCTTGCCGGCAGCCTGCGGAGCCTTGGTACCCTTGCGGATGGTCCAGGCGCGGCACTCCTTCTTGCCGTCGGTCAGGAAGGAGATGAGGCCCAGCAGATCATAGCTGGCGGTGATGAGGTTGTCGAGGCCGCTTGCCTCAATGCCCATCTCGGCGAGGAAGGCTTTCTTTTCCTCGGGGCTGTAGTCGGCGATGTCCTCCTCGGTCTTGGCGCAGATGGGGATGTAGCGTGCGCCCTCTTCCTTGGCGCGTGCGGCCACCAGCGGGACGTACTTGTTGTTCTCGATGCCCTCCATCAGGTCGTCCTCGCCCACATTGCAGGCGTAGAGGACGGGCTTTGCGCTCAGCAGGCCCATCTCGTGGAGCACGGTCTGCTGCTCGGCGTCGTTCTCGTCAAAGTCGAAGCTGCGGGCGGGCTTGCCGGATTCCAGATGGGCGGCCAGCTGCTGCAGCCATGCGGCCTCGGCGGCAGCCCCCTTGTTGTTGCCGCTCTTTGCGGCCTTGGCCATGCGGCCTGCGCGGTTCTGGACGACTTCGAGGTCGGAGAGGATGAGCTCGTAGTCGATGGCGTCGATGTCGGCGATGGGGTCCACGGCCTCGGCCTTGGTCACGTCCTCCACGACGTGGATGATGTTGTCGTCATCGAAGCAGCGCACGACATGGACGATGGCGTCGCACTCGCGGATGTGGCCGAGGAACTTGTTGCCGAGGCCGGCACCCTGGCTTGCGCCCTTGACGAGGCCGGCGATGTCCACGAACTCCACGATAGCGGGGGTCTTCTTGTTGGTCTGCCAGATCTCAGCCAGCTTATCCAGCCGCTTGTCCGGCACGGCCACGATGCCGCTGTTGGGCTCAATGGTGCAGAAGGGATAGTTTGCAGCCTCCGCGTTCTTGGTGGAGGTGATGGCGTTGAACAGAGTGGACTTGCCGACGTTGGGCAGGCCGACGATACCTAATTTCATATAAAATACGCTCCTTCACGTTATGGTAGACATAATAATACATCTATCATTATACGCGAAGGAGCGTATGAGTGCAAGTATCAATCCTTCAGTTTGCTCAGATAGCGGTAGATGGTCGCCTCCGAGGAGCCCAGCTGTGCCGCTACCTCGCTGACTGCGCCCTTCATGTAGAAGATGCCCGCCTGCTGCAGGTCGTCCACGATGCGGATCTTCTCGTCCATGGTCAGCCGATCCGGGGGCAGGCCGGCGGTGCCGGTCACGTCGGTGATGGCGGCCTGCACCGCGTCGGGCAGGCTGCTGACGAAGTTTTCCACCCCAACGCTGGGGCCGGGCTCCTGATGGGCCCCGCAGAGGGCCAGAAGCTCCTGCGCCATCCGGCTGTACTTGGCGGCGTCAAAGTTGATGCAGAGCATCCCGATGAGCTCGCTGCCGTCCTTGATGAACATGGTGGAGGAGCGCAGCCGCCCCTTGGCCTGCGACGCGCCCTGATAGCCTGCCACATAGGGCTGCTTTTCGTAGACTTTGCCGTGGATGAACCGCAGGGCCATGTTGGACAGCGGTGCGCCCTCGGTGCGGCCGCTGATGTTGTTGTTCACGATGGCTGCGATGGTGCCTTCCTCGCTGGTCAGGTCGTGCAGCACCACTTCATAGTCCGGCCCCAGCGCCTCGCCCAGAAACGAAACGAGTGTCCGGTAGGGTTCCAGCCGTGCATCCATGTATGTCACCACTTTCCATGTTGTTTCATGAGGGAAAGGATGAGAATTTATTCTCATCCTGCTGCCTATATCATATCACGTTCGTGTGTTGTTGACAATGAAAAATGGAAAACTCAATGCATTTTCGTGAAAGTACTTCAAAATATCCGCGAAATTTGTCACAAGTGATAATAATTTCTCATCGAGAGAGAAAATTGTTGACTTTTGCCGCCCACCGCGTTAGGATAGGGTCAGGACAAGGGGCATCAAGGCAAGCGATGCCCCTGCAATTCGGAAAAAGGAGAGAGAATTATGAAACAGGCACTCGCCACTGCACAGGCGCCCGCCGCCATCGGGCCGTATTCGCAGGGCATCGCAGCAGGCCAGACGGTCTACGTCTCCGGCCAGCTCCCCATCGACCCCGCCACCGGGGCCATCCCCGAGGGCATCGCGGCCCAGACCGCACAGTCCCTCAAGAACATCCAGGCCATCCTTGCCGAGCAGGGCATGACCCTGGCCGATGTGGTCAAGACCACGGTCTTTCTGGCCGACATGAACGACTTTGCTGAGATGAACAAAGTCTACGGCGAATACTTCGCCCAGCCCTTCCCCGCGCGGAGCGCCGTGCAGGTGGCGAAACTGCCGAAAGGTGCGCCGCTGGAGATCGAATGCATCGCCGTGAAGTAACAGAGCATCCTATAAGAGAAAGAGACGGTGCAACACTATGGAACAGAACATGTTCATTCGCATCCTGAACAGTGAGATGGAGCTGGCTACCGGCTGCACCGAGCCGGGCGCTGTGGCGCTGACTGCCGCCGAGGCGGGTCAGGCCCTGCGGAAGGCCGGTGTGGACAAGGCCGAAGAGATCACGGTCAACGCCAGCATCAACATCATCAAGAACGCCATGTCGGCGGGCATCCCCGGCACCGATTACGAGGGCATGGACTATGCCGCCGCCATCGGTGCGCTGGGCGGCGACCCGGTCTATCTGCTGGAAGTCATGAACCACGTCCCCCGCGAGACGGTGGAAGCTGCCGCCGCGCTGGTCAAGGCCGGCAAGGTCAGGGTGAATGTGGCGCAGGTGCCGCAGAAGCTTTACATCGAGGTCATTGCCAAGGGCGGCGGCCATACGGGCCGCGCCATCGTCCGCGACCTGCACACCAACGTCGTGCTGGTGGAGCAGGACGGTGTAGCCACCCTCGACAAGCGGGACATGGACACTGCCGCCGCAGGCGACAGCGATGTGGTCTCCCCGGAGCAGATCGCATCCTTCCTGACCGTCCGCTCCATCTGGGACTACTGCACCAAAGAGCTCGACCCGATGAACGACCCCATCGACATCATCCGCAGTGCCGTAAAGGTGAACTCCGTCATCAGCGATGAGGGCCTCTCGAAGGAGTACGGCCTCGCCATCGGCCGCAACCTCGACCTCAACTGCCGCAAGGGCCTCATGACCCGCGATCTGACCACCAACTCCATGATCGCCGCCGCTGCGGGCGCAGACGCCCGTATGGCAGGCGCTCCGGTGTCGGTGGTGGCAAACTCCGGCAGCGGCAATCAGGGCATCACTGCGACGATGCCCGTCGTGGCTGCTGCCCGCTGGCTGGACATCGACGAGCCCACCATGCTGCGTGCCGTCACCCTGTCGAACCTCATCGCCATCCGCATCAAGTCGAAGTTTGGCCGTCTGAGCAACCTGTGCGGCGCCACCGTCGCCGGCACCGGCGCGGCCTGCGGTATTACATACCTGCTGGGCGGCGGCTATCATGAGATATGCTGCGCGATCCAGAACATGGTGGGCAATGTCACCGGCATGGTGTGCGACGGCGCAAAGGCCGACTGCGCCCTGAAAATCTCCACCTGCGTCAATGCCGCCTGTCAGGCAGCAGCCATGGGTGCCCGCGGCGTCCGCGTCCAGAGCACCGACGGCATCGTGGAAGAGAACGTGGAGCGCACGCTGGACAACTTCGCCATCCTCAGCACCCACGGCACCAGCGACAGCGTCATCCTCGACCTGATGCTCAACAAAGAACATGCTCCGGACGCCGAATAAGCGTCCTCGCAACACCCTGGCAAGCCTGCATCCGCATCCTGCAAAAAACGCCCTGCGCCCGAAGCGCAGGAGAATTAGGGGTAAATTATTATGAAAAAGCTATTCAATAACCTGCCGTTCCGGCTGCTTCTCGGTATCATCATCGGCGTCATCCTGGGTCAGGTCTTCCCGGAGAGCGTCATGAAGGTGATCGTCACCTTACAGTATATCATGGGCCAGCTCATCACCTTCTGTGTGCCGCTCATCATCATCGGCTTCATCGCCCCCTCCATCACCAAGCTGGGCAAGAACGCTTCCCGCCTGCTGGGCGTGGCGATCGTGATCGCTTACGTTTCCTCTGTCTGCGCAGCCCTCATGAGCGCCGGCGCAGGCTACGCCCTCATCCCGCACCTGTCCATCGACACTGAGGTGGCCGGTCTGCGGACCCTGCCCGACGTCGTGTTCGAGCTGAACATCCCCCAGATCATGAGCGTCATGAGCGCCCTCGTGCTCAGCGTTCTCGTGGGTCTGGCCGCTACCTGGACCAACAGCAAGCTTACCTGTGATTTCCTCGGCGAGTTCCAGAACATCGTGCTGGACATCGTCGGCAAGATCATCATCCCCATGCTGCCCTTCTATATCGCCGCTACCTTCTGCAACCTGAGCTATGAGGGCATGATCACCCACCAGCTGCCCGCCTTCATCCAGATCATCCTCATCGTCATGGCAGGCCACTATATCTGGCTGGCTGTCCTGTATCTGCTGGCCGGTGCATACTCCGGCAAGAACCCCTGGGAAGTCCTCCGCCACTACGGCCCCGCTTACCTGACCGCTGTCGGCACCATGTCCAGCGCCGCCACCCTGGCAGTCGCTCTGGACTGCGCCCGCAAGAGCAAGGTCCTGCGCAAGGATATGGTCAGCTTCGGCATCCCCCTGTTCGCCAACATCCACCTCTGCGGCTCTGTCCTGACTGAGGTCTTCTTCTGCATGACCATCTCCAAGATCCTCTACGGCCACCTGCCCAGCATCGGCACCATGCTCCTCTTCTGCGCCCTGCTCGGCATCTTCGCCATCGGCGCTCCCGGCGTCCCCGGCGGCACCGTCATGGCTTCTCTGGGCCTCATCACCGGCGTTCTGATGTTCGATGACGCCGGCACCGCTCTGATGCTCGCCATCTTCGCCCTGCAGGACAGCTTCGGCACCGCCTGCAACGTCACCGGCGACGGCGCTCTGACCCTGATGCTGACCGGCTACGCCGAGAAGCACGGCATCAAGAACAACGACAACATCCAGAGCCCCGTCCTGTAAAGACTGCTTCAAAAGATCTGAGCGCATTTCCCTGAAAATACCAGAAACCGGGCTGCGTCCCCCATTCTGACCAGCCCGTGATATGCAAAAGGGGCCTCCTGCAAAGGAGGCCCCTTTTGGTGCGTTATAGGGAGACAGGCGGCTTGGGGAATGGCCGGAGGGTGTCGCTGACGCCGGTGATATAGTTCATATCGACGTCGTAGAATTTGGCCAGCTGGATGAGGCACTCGACCGGGATGCGCACTTTGCCCTTTTCGTAGTCGGAATAGGTGGTCTGGGCAACATGGATAGCCCGCGCGACCTGCGTCTGGTTGAGGTCGTGATCGCTGCGCAGTGCCTTGATGCGTTCCGTGTATAGCATAGGATTCACCTCTTTGTAGAAAGTCTACAAAGGATGGCCCGAATATCTTGATTTTTAACGGATAATCCGTTAAAATAAGAGCCAAGACAGAGACTTGGGCGAAAGGGCTTGAACTACTGACGGAAAGGATGGGCGAGATGAACATATGCTCTGAAGCGGTGATAGATTCCATTCGACAGGGAGTTTCAAATATTCCACCAGAGAGCGGGGGAATATTAGGCGGAAGAAATGACGTGGTTACAAATATCTGCTTGGATAAAGGAATATTGGGTAAACATCCTTGCAGTTATACACCTGATACACGCTTCCTGAATCAGAAAATCAACCAATGGGCTGAAACTGGGATACAGTTTATGGGAATGTTTCATGTGCATTTCGGCGGCACAGAAAGCCTTTCCGAAGGAGATAAAGAATATATCGTTCGCATTATGGAAGGAATGCCGAAAAAAACTGGTTGTCTGTACTTTCCTGTTGTTGTAATGCCGGAGCGTAAGGTGGTGGCATATAAGGCAGTACGCAACAATGAGAAAGTCGTAATAAAAAGAGATTGTATCAAATGTCAAGGAGGAACTTAACATGAAGAACGTGAAAAACAAGAAAATGATGGCTGTTGTTCTGCCGGAGGGATGCTTCTACGGAAATTGCAGCGACTGCGTCTATGCTGACCGGAGTGACTGGAGAGACGGCGAGGTGTACTGCCTTTGCGAGAAAGGCTGGACACACGGCTATAATCGCCCGAGTGACCGGAACGGCTGTGCCTACTATGAGGAACGCTGATAACGAAAAAAGGGAGAAAGAACTATGACGGTTGCATTGTGCATGTTTGCCCTTTGGGCATGGGGCGGATGGATCTCGTGGAAGGGCATTGAAAACGGAAATGGCTGGATCGGTGTTATCCTTTCCGAGAAAATACGCAAAAGCCTGAACAAAAAAGAAAACTGGTGGAAAAAGGCGCTTCTTTCGGTGGCATTCGGCTATGTTGCAATGGGTGCAAAGGTGATAGAGTGGATCCTTACTTTTGTCATGCGCATGGTGGACGGCTCGCTTTTTAGATGAGCTGCCTTAGAAGGAGACAGTCAAAATGAAAAATATCACGCGACGTGGATTCTTACAGCTTACGGCGGCGACGGCTCTGGTGTGTGCAACAGCACCGCTGACGGGATGCGGGAAGAAAAATATTAAAAAACTTGTACTGGGTGACTGGTACATGGAAGGCTATAGCCGACTGGAGTACGCAATATATGATGATGGAAGCTGTCAGGTTCGGAGTGGGTATGGCCTCGGAAAATGGTCGATTGTAAATGACGACAAACTTAGAATTTCAGATTTTTATGGGCAGACACTGATTTACAAAATTGAAAAAATCAGTAAAAAGTCAATGACGCTTAGACTGATTTGGGATGGAAAGGAAAGCGAAACAGCAGATACATTCTACCACACGGCAGAAGAGGCAAAAAAAGGAGCATAAATGTTTTTCTTTTTTACAATACCTTGGATATTCGTCATTGCACTTGTTGTAATAGCTTTGGGCATAGGTGTCAGTGTACTTCAGTTTATTTTAGACCACATCGTCATCATTTCAATCATCATCTGGCTTCCGGTAGCGTGGGTCACATGGACAATGTGGAAGTATTATGATGATGACGATGACGAAAAGGTGGAGTGTGTGCTATATCCACTTTTTCTGGTTCCGGCGTATGCAGAGCTGATACGACTGATAGTGACCGTCCTCAATGCGCTGGATAATGATCTGTGGGCTTTTTTCTTGTATCTCCCTACGGCGCCGGTCGTGTTTTTGATAATACTTGCAGTGTGCATGGGAGTTGCGGCGGGGCTGGTATGGCTTTATAAAAAGGTTATCAAATCAAAGGTTGTAACGATAGTGTTTGGCATTTTGATAGCCTCATCAATGACATATTACCTCTGGAATCTGAGCTAGTGACGACAATGAGCAACACGATACTTACCGGTGAGGCGGTCGCCGACATTCTCGCCGCCATGCAGAAAGCCGGGCTGAACGGCTGGGAGATGCTTGTACCCGAAGGTGTAGAGGAGATCACTCCGGGGGCATTTGCGGGGATGAAAAATCTCCGGCGGGTACAGCTGCCCAAAACGCTGCGGAGAATCGGTGCAGCTGCGTTTTATGGCTGCGGAGATCTGGCTCAAATCGCATTGCCCGCCGGGCTGGTGGAACTCGGCACAGCGGCATTCAAAAATAGCGGTTTGCAGGAGATAAGCATCCCGCCCAGAGTGGCAAGGCTGGGCGGCGAAGTTTTCGCAGACAGTGCTTTGCGGTGCGCGGAGATAAAAGGACGCCAAACGGGAGCGTCGATGTTCCGCGGGTGCTGTCAGCTGGCAAAAGTACAACTGAGCGGCAACATCCGCAAAATCGAGGCCGGAATGTTCCGGGACTGCGCCGCCTTAAAAACGCTCCGGCTGCCGGAGAAGCTGGAGCAGATTGGAATAGAAGCATTCGCGGGCTGCGGCGCACTGGAACGGCTGAGCATCCCGGAAAGTGTGCGTGAGATAGGGGAGGGCGCGTTCCGGGGCTGTGCATTTGAGACGGTCCATATCCCGGAGGCTGTCGAAGAACTGCACTGGGAGATGTTCAGCGAGTGCAGACAGCTAAAGAGCGTGTATATCCCGGCGGGCGTGAAATACATAGAAGCGGATGTGTTTTACGGCTGTGATGCGCTGAAAAATGTCTGCTTCGGTGCAGACCTTGCCGCAATGCAGGCCATCCGCATCGGCGAGGGCAACGAAACGCTTTCAAAAGCGGTTTTGCGCTGTGGGATTTTGAACAAGCCGGAGACCGGAGAAAAGTAAAGAGGGCGGGAGGGACGAACAATGTCCCTCCCGCCCTCTTTGTCTGCCAAAGATTCAAAAATCATACAAAACCTTCTTTATTTTGTCATAACTGTCCCGTATAATAAAATATAGGTCAACATCAGAATTGCGGCCAGCGCCCGGCGGGGGCTGGCTTTGGACTGGATAGAGGAGGAACACTCACATGGCAAACGAAAAGATACTCGTTGTGGACGACGATACCAACATCTGCGAGCTGCTGCGGCTCTACCTGACCAAGGAGGGCTATCAGGTCACGACGGCCAACGACGGCGAAGAGGGCCTTGAAAAGTTCAACCAGCTCAAGCCCGACATGGTGCTGCTGGACGTCATGATGCCCAGGATGGACGGCCTCGAGGTCTGCCGCCGCATCCGCAAGCTGGGCAACACCCCGGTCATGATGCTGACGGCCAAGGGCGAGACCTTCGACAAGGTGCTGGGCCTCGAGCTGGGCGCAGACGACTACATGGTCAAGCCCTTCGACACCAAAGAGGTCGTGGCCCGCATCAAGGCGGTGCTGCGCCGCTGCACCGTCACCACGTCCCAGACCGAGAGCACTGAGGGCGTCATCGAGTTCGACAACCTCCGCCTCGACATGAACAGCTACGAGCTGCGGGTCAAGGGCAAGGTGGTGGAAGCTCCCCCGAAGGAGCTGGAACTGCTGAACTGCCTCGCCTCTCACCCCAACCGGGTCTACACCCGCGACCAGCTGCTGGACGAGGTGTGGGGCTTCGAATACTACGGCGACAGCCGCACCATCGATGTCCATGTCAAGCGCCTGCGCGAGAAGCTGGCCGGTGCTTCCGATAAATGGGAGCTGAAGACCGTCTGGGGCGTGGGCTATAAATTCGAGGTGCGTCAGTAATGCGCAAAAGTGTTTCCGTTGCGTTCTTCTCGCTCATGAGCACCCTGCTTATCTTCGGCACGGTGATCATGGGCGGCTCGGAGCTGGTGCTGTTCAGCAACTACTTCGCGCAGGAGCGGTATGACGTGCTGGACGAAGTGGTCAATGTGGCCCAGCGCACGGCGTCCCATCTGGTGCAGGAAGCCGCTCTGCCGGAAGGCGAAGAACTGGAAGCCCTGAACACCAAGCTCGAGCTCATCGGCGAGAGCGCGGAAGTGTACCTGTTCTTCACCGACTGCGACGGCAACGTGGTGCTGGCCTCAGACCCGGACGATCTGGCCGGGGATGTGGTAGAGGCGTCCGTGCTGGAAAAGTCGGCCAAGGCCAAGGAGAATTATCACATCTTCGGTACGCTGGACGGCGTACTGACCGAGAAGAGCTACATCTCGGTGCATGAGATGCGCAGCGAGAGCGGCGAGTGTACCGGCTACCTCTTCCTCTGCTCGTCGGGCGACCGGCTGGTGGAGTTCCGCAAGGAGTTCTTCTCGAACTTCTTCCTCTCGGCCTGTCTGATGCTGCTGGTGGCCAGCGTCCTCACCAAGGTGATGATGCATAAGCTCACCGACCCCATCCAGAAGGTGACGGACGCGGCCCAGCGCTTCGGCGGCGGAGACCTGTCCGTCCGGGTCGAGGGCGTGGACGGCGAAGGCGAAGTGGCCGACCTGGCCCGCACCTTCAACAAGATGGCGGACAATATCCAGTCCAACGACAACTCCCGGGGCCAGTTCATGGGCAACATCGCCCACGAGCTGCGCACCCCCATGACCACCATCAAGGGCTTCATCGACGGCATTCTGGACGGCACCATCCCGCCCGATATGCAGAACCACTACTTACAGCTGGTCAGTGAGGAGACGGGCCGTCTGGCGCGCCTCATCCAGAACATGCTGGACCTCTCGAAGCTGGAGAGCGGCGAATATCAGGTGAACGCCCGGATGTTCAACATCTGGGAGACGCTGACCGGCGTGGCCCTCTCGGCAGAGCAGCGCATCAACGACGGCATGATAGACATTGACGGCCTGACCATGGATGAGAAGGTGCTGGTCTATGCCGACCCCGACCTCATCCATCAGGTGGCCTACAACCTGCTGGACAACGCCATCAAGTTCACCCCGGCAGGCGGCACCATCCGCTTCGGGGTGGAGAGGCTGGGCCCGGAGGTGGAAGTCTCCATCTGGAACTCCGGCCAGGGCATCAGCCCCGAGGCGCTGCCCTACGTCTTCCAGCGCTTCTACAAAGAAGACCAGTCCCGGGGTCTCCACGCCCGGGGCGCAGGTCTCGGCCTGAACATCTGCAAGGTGCTGGTCAACCTCTCCGGTGGCCAGATACGGGTGGAGAGCAAGCAGGGCGAGTGGTGCAGGTTCGTCTTCACCCTGCCCGTCCAGCCCCCCAACCCCGGCGGCATGAAGCGTCTGCCCGACGAGAGCGGCCGCCCCGGTGCGGTGGAAGACCCGGCCAGCATGAAGCCGGTAGACTAACTTCACAGCGGTCAGACTGCCCCTCAAAGGAGCGGTCTGGCTGCTTTTTGCGTTGTGGAAGAGGGGAGATACGCAGAACTTTACGTCTTTTCCGTGAAAAACACGGCGGCGGGTTTGATTTTTTCGCTGTTTTCATGTAAACTATAATCGACTATGCCGACTGCTCCTGTGGGAGATGCCGCAGGGACGGCGGCAGAGCAAAATTACAAAAATTCTCTAAAAAATAACGGGGAGTAAAATAAAATGACAACGATCAGTCCTTCTATCCTTTCGGCTGACTTCAGCCATCTCGGCGCAGACTGCCGTATGGTGCTGGATGCCGGTGCGCAGATGCTGCATTATGACGTGATGGACGGCCATTTCGTGCCGAACATCAGCTTTGGCGTCCCGGTGCTCAAGAGCCTGCACAAGGCCCTGCCGGACGCTTTCTATGACGTCCACCTGATGATCACCCACCCCCAGCAGTACGCCGAGGCTTTTGCCAAGGCCGGTGCCAGCCTGCTCAACTTCCACCTCGAGTGCGACGACGACATCCAGGAGACCATCGACGCCATCAAGGCCCAGGGCTGCAAGGTGGGCATGACCATCAAGCCCGGCACTCCGGTGGAAGAGCTGGGCTACTACCTCGACCAGCTGGACCTCGTGCTGGTCATGAGCGTGGAGCCTGGCTTCGGCGGCCAGAAGTTCATGCCCTCGGCCCTCGACAAGCTCCGCTGGCTCAAGGCGGAAAAAGACCGCCGCGGCCTGAAATTCCTGCTGGAAGTGGACGGCGGCGTGGATGCCGCCACCGCTCCGCAGTGCGTCGCCGCCGGTGCGGACGTGCTGGTGGCGGGCAGCGCCATCTTTGGCGCCGCCGACCCCGCCGCGGCCGTCCGTGCGATGGCAGCTCTCTGAGAGGGGACTGCCCATGGATGAAGCATTGATCCGGCTGCAGGAGGAAGAACTCCAGCGCACCGGCAGATACTATAAGCACATCTGCTTTCTCTGTGTGCCGCTGCTCTGCGTCTCCTGCTACCTCTACGGCCTGCGCCCGCTGCTGCTCTGCGGCTTTGCGGTGCTGATGGGCAACCTGTGCGACCGGCTCATCTCTCTGCTGCGCCGCCGCGTCTATCAGGCCGGGGATTATTCCAACGAGAGCTTTGCCCTCGTCATCACCCTGCTGATGCCCGCGACGGTGGACTGGTACGTCCTCGCCGCCGCCATTCTGGCCGGTGTTCTCATCGGCAAAGAGGTCTTCGGCGGCTATGGCAGCTACCCCTTCCACCCCGCCGCCGTAGGCTACGCGGTGGCGGCAGTGTCCTGGCCGGAGCAGGTCTTCCGCTATCCGGCCCCATACGCCAATATCCCGCTCTGGGACGCCTCCGGCGTGGCCACATCCAGCACCATCTCGGACACCCTGCGCAGCGGCGGCCTCATCAACATCAGCGCCCTGTCGCTGGTGCTGGGCGAGTATGCCGCCCCGATGGGGACCGGTGCAGCCATCGTGCTGGTGGCCTGCGGCCTCTTCCTCTGGATGCAGAAGGATGTGCGGCTGAGCGCCTCCCTGAGCTTCCTCATCACGGCGGGCCTCATCGTCTTCTTCTTCCCGCGCCAGCTGGGCCTGACGGAGGGGACCGCCTTTACGGCGGGCCTTGTGTTCCGCCTGCGCTGTGTGCGCGACGAGATGCTGACGGGCGCGATGCTCTTCAGCGCCGTCTTCCTGCTCAATGAGCCTTACACCTGCGCCCACCACCGGCGGGGCCGCATCCTCTACGGCGTCATGGTGGGAGCCTTTACGATGGGCTTCCGCTACTTCGGCGTCTACGAGACGGGCGTCTGCTTCGCCATTCTGGCGGTCAACAGCATCTCCGGCTGGCTCGACCGCACCGAAGTCCGCCTCCATGAGCTGATAAAGAGCGGCAGATACTTCAAAGAGAAGAAGACCGGAAAGGGGGATGCGGAATGAAACGTCATGCTGCAGAACTCCTCACCCGGGACCCGGAAAGATTCTTCCACCATGACCGCGTCTTCCTGAATAACCCCGTGGTCATGCAGGGCATGGGCCTTGCGCCGCTGGTCGTCCTTGCGACGAGCGGCCAGAACGCCCTGATGCTGGCTGTGGCCGTGGCGCTGCTGCTGACGCCCTCCCGGATGCTGGCCTGTCTGCTGAGCCGCCTGTTCCCCCTGCGGGAGGAGCATCCGGCCAACGCAGAGCTGGAAAAGAAGCTGCTGCCCCGCAGCATCTTCTATTCGGGCAGCGCGGCAGTGGTCTATCTGGCGGCATACCCCATCCTGAACCAGCTGTTCGGCGTGAGCCTGCTGGTGCTGGGCATCTACCTGCCCATGCTGGTGGTGGAGCCGCTGCTGACCTACCGCTTCGGCCGCGTGCAGGAGACGATGAAAAAGGCCGTCTCCAAGGGCATCCGCATCACCGTCGGCTACGGCCTGCTGCTGCTTTTGCTGGGCTGTGTGCGCGAGTGGCTGAGCGCCGGTACGGTGTTCGGCCATGTGCTGAGCCGTCCCGTCCTGCCCATGGCCGGTATGCCGGCAGGCGGCTTCATCGTGCTGGGCGTGCTGTGTGCCGTCTGGCGCACGCTGGCCAAGAAGCACAAAAACTATCTGACATCGGAGGCCCGCGGCCTCATGGCGGTCTACCGCCAGAAAGAGGGGGAGCCTGAGGATGAATGATGTGATGCAGGCCGTCGGCGTATTTTTCAGCTACGCCGTGCTGGCCGTCTTTGCACAGAACGCGGTGTTCACCCGGGGCCTCGGCGTGTCCCGCCTCGTCCAGCTGGTGGGCGACGAGCGCACCAGCAGCGGGTGGTTCGCCCTGCTGCTCTGTGTCACGCAGGTGCTGGTGGCTCCGCTGGCGTTCTATGCGGGCGGCTTCATCGCCGCCCAGCCCAACCCCGCCCAGCTCCGTCCGCTGGTCTTTCTGGCCTGCGTGGCGGTGGTGAGCCTGTTTGAATTTATCGTGCTCTGGGCCGCACGGGGCAAGCGCCACGGCGGCCAGCTGCTCCGCATCCTGCCGCTGGCGGCGGTCAACAGCGGCGTGCTGGGTACGGTGCTGGTGGAGCGCACCCAGAGCTTTACGCTGGAGCAGAGCATGGGCTTCGGCCTCGGCAGCGGCCTGGGCTATCTGCTGGCCGTCATGCTGGTGACGGAGGCTGACCGCCGTCTGCGCAGCGAGGCCATCCCGGAGGCGTTCCGGGGCCTGCCCATCACGCTCATCTACATCGGCGTGCTGGCGCTGGCTATCTATGGTTTTACGGGCCACTCGGTGATCCTGTGAGGAGTGCAGGAGAAAGGGACGATCATGGCAAAGTATAAAAAGGTCAAGCGGTATCACCGCAGTTTTTACAGCCCCGGCATGTGGGTGAAGAAGGCCGTCGGCATCATCGTGCTGGTGGCCGTGGTGCTGGTCGTGGGCTGGCTGGCCGCGCCCCATGTGCTGGACTGGGCTACCCACACCTGGTACACCGTGGTGCGCAACCGTGACCTCTCGGCTTCGTCTGAGACGACGGCGTCCAGTGCGGCCGCTTCGTCGGAAGTGACGGCAGAGCCTGCCGCTTCCTCGGAGGTGCGGGCGGAATCGAAACCGGCTGCACCCGCAGGCGTCATCATCGAGGGCAGCTGGGGCGTTCTGGACGCGGCTGCGGCAAAGGACGAAGCTTCCCTGCGTGCCGCCGCCCGGCAGCTGGCCCAGCAGGGCGCAGCCTACGCCGTCGTCACCCTGAAGGACAGTGCCGGAAATATCCTGTATCCCTCTCAGGTGGCTGCTGCGGCAGGCAGCGTCGAGGGGGCGTCCCTTGACCCGGCCCTCATCGCCTCGGTGCTCAAGGAGAACGGCCTTGTGCCGGTGGCGAAACTGGCGGCCTTCCGCGACCCCATCGCGGCCCGCGCCGACCGCAATATGGCCATCGGCTACACCGGGCAGGCTTACCTCTGGCTGGATAATAAGGCGTCCGCCGGCGGCAACCCCTGGCTCAACCCCTATTCCGGCGAGGCCGTCCGGTTCATCGGCGACCTCATCGGCGAGGTGCAGAGCATGGGCTTTGACCATGTGCTGCTGGAGAATGTCCAGTTCCCCTCTGCCCAGAACGGCAAACAGGACTTCGGCTCCACCGACGGGCGCGACCGCAGCGCCCAGCTGGCTGCGGACATCGCCGCATGGGATGCCCGCTTTGAGGGCAGTGTGACCCTGTGGTACGGTTACTCGCTGGGTCAGGTGACGGAGGGCGCTTCCACCGTGGGCGGCTCCGCGACGGCGCTGGGCGTCAGGAATCTCGTGGTCGAAGTCCCCGCAAAGCAGACCATGGACGACACCGCCCGCAGCGAGCTGCGGGACACCCTGTCGGCTTCCGGCGTGGAGCATGCCGTGTTCTGGGACGATGCAGCGGGCATTTTCCAGTGAGAACGCTCCATTTGCTGTTGGTGATTTATGTGAGAGTGAGGAATGTGTTATGAAAACTGCATCCTGCTTTGGCCCGGCCCACATCCTGCTGCCCGGGGAGAATATCCCTCTGGAAAAGTGGGGCTGCGTGGCCTGTGACCAGTTTACCAGCGACCGCGCCTACTGGGAGCAGGCAGACGCCGCTGTGGGCGGCTGTCCCAGCACCCTGCGGCTCATCCTGCCGGAAGTCTACCTCGAGGATAAAGACGCGGCCCAGCGGGTGGAGAACATCCACGCCGCCATGGACGAGTACAGCCGCGACGTGCTGACCCGCGCCGTGGACGGCTTTGTCTACGTCGAGCGCACCGAGCAGAGCGGCCGGGTGCGTCAGGGCCTCGTGGGCAAGATCGACCTCGAGGCTTACAGCTACGAGAAGGGCGCCCGCCCGGCCATCCGGCCCAGCGAGCGCACCGTCACCGAGCGCATCCCGCCCCGCATGGCCGTGCGCCGGGGTGCAGCGCTGGAAACGCCCCATGTCATGATGCTGGCCGACGACCCCGGCTGCACCCTCGTCGAGCCCATCGGCGCGCGAAAGAGCGAGCTGAAAAAGCTGTACGAGGGCGAGCTGATGCAGGGCGGCGGCCACATTGCAGGCTGGGCCGTGGAAGACCCTGCGATGCTGGCGCAGATCGACACTGCACTGGCTGCACTGGGCAGCCAGGAGGCTTTCGACGCCAGGTATCCCCAGGCCAGGGGCGCAAAGCCCCTGACGCTGGCTGTGGGCGACGGCAACCATTCGCTGGCCGCAGCCAAAGCCTGCTGGGAGGAGCTGAAAGCCACCCTGACCCCTGAGGAGCGGGAAAGCCATCCCGCCCGCTGGTGCCTGGCTGAGGTGTGCAACGTCCATTCGCCTGCCATCGAGATCGAGCCCATCCACCGCGTCCTCTTCAATGTGGACTGCGGCGCGGTGCTGCTGGCCCTCATCGCGTGGAGCGACTCCAACATGGCCGGCATCTGCTTCGGCGACTCGAAGCAGCAGGCCTTCACGCTGGCCGGCCCCCATGTGTCCAACGTCCTCAGCTTCGAGGACCCCGTCGCCCCGCTGACCGTCGGCACGGTGGACGAATTTATCGAATACTTTATGGCCCGCCACAGCGAGGCCCGGGTGGATTACGTCCACGACGAGCCCGCCGTCCGCGCCCTGACCAGACAGGGCGGCGTGGCCTTCCTGCTGCCGCCCTTCGAGAAGAGCGATCTGTTCAAAGGCATCGTGATGGGCGGCGTGCTGCCCCGCAAGACCTTCAGCATGGGCCATGCGGAGGAAAAGCGGTATTACATCGAGTGCCGCAGAATCAAAGAATGACCAAGGAGAACCATGACTTTTAACGATTTGAAACTGTCCGCCCCCCTGCTCAAGGCTGTAAGCGAGGCAGGCTATGAGACCCCCTCGCCCATCCAGGCTTCGGCCATCCCGCCGGTGCTGGAAGGGCGCGATCTGATGGGCTGCGCCCAGACCGGCACCGGCAAGACCGCTGCCTTTGCGCTGCCCATGCTCGACCGGCTGAGCGCCGCCGCCCCCCGTAAAAAGGGCGCTGTCCGCGCCCTCATCCTCACCCCCACCCGTGAGCTGGCTCTCCAGATCGGCGAGAGCTTCGACGCCTACGGAAAGTACCTCAAACTGCGCAGCACCGTCATCTTCGGCGGCGTGGGTCAGGCCCCGCAGGTGGAGGCCATCCGAAAGGGCGTGGACATCCTCATCGCCTGCCCGGGCCGTCTGAACGACCTCATCGGACAGGGCCATATCGACCTGTCGAACCTCGAGGTCTTCGTACTGGACGAGGCCGACCGGATGCTGGACATGGGCTTTGTGCATGACGTGAAGAAGGTCATCGCAAAGCTGCCCGCAAAGCGCCAGAATCTGATGTTCAGCGCCACCATGCCCAAAGAGATCGAGCAGCTGGCCGCAGGCATCCTGCATGACCCCGCCTTCGTGAAGGTGGACCCCGTGTCCAGCACGGTGGAGCGCATCGACCAGAGCCTGTATTTCGTCGAGAAGGGCAACAAGAAGTTCCTGCTGCCCTGGCTCATCAAGAACCTGACCCCGCCGGTGCAGAATGCGCTGGTGTTCAGCCGCACCAAGCACGGCGCGGATAAGATCGCCCGCGATCTGACCAAGCAGGGCATCACCGCCGCTGCGATCCACGGCAACAAGAGCCAGACCGCCCGTGTGGCGGCGCTGGAAGGCTTCAAGGAGGGCAAGACCAGGGTGCTGGTGGCCACGGACATCGCCGCCCGCGGCATCGACATCAGCGAGCTCTCCCATGTGTTCAACTACGACCTGCCCGAGGTGCCGGAGACCTACGTCCACCGCATCGGCCGCACCGCCCGCGCGGGCGCAGACGGCACGGCGGTGAGCTTCTGCGCACCCGAGGAGATGGAATATCTGGCCGGCATCGAAAAGCTCAACCGCCGGAAGATCCCGGTGGTGTCCGGCCACCCGTGGGACGGCGTACCCGCCCCCGTAAAAGCAGCCCCGCCGGTGCGGGGCCGCAAGCCCAAGGCCGAACAGCCTGCCCCCGAAAAGGCCGAAGCTCCCAAGGCGGAAAAAGCCGCCAGACCCGCTGCACCCGAAAAAAAGAGTGCGGCCAGGCCCTCTGCGGCAAAAAAGCAGAAGGCCCCCAAAATCGAAGCAAAAGAGGAACAACTCATGGATGATAACAAGCGCACTCCCGGCGGACGCGACAACAGCCGCCGTAACAATAACAACCGCCCCCGCCGCGAGGGCAATGCCCCCGCACAGGGCGCAGGCCGCGGCAGCAACGCCCAGCCGAAGTTCGACCCCCACTTTGTGAGCGCCCCGGAGGCCACCCCGCTCCGTTCTGCCAAGAAGAACGCTGCCGCCCCCGCCGCTCCGGCCCAGACCATCCCCACCGCGATGCAGAACCGCCAGCCCGCCCAGCGCAGCGAGAACAATGGCCGCAATGGTGCAGGCCGCAGCCCCCGCAATGAGCGGAACGACCGCAGCGCCCGCCCGGCTCAGCCTGCCCAGCAGAACAGCCAGCGCAATGAGAACCGCAGTGGCCGCAGCAGCAACCGCAATGAGCAGAGCGGCGCAGGCCGTGCGCCCCGCGCCCCCAAGGCAGAGCAGTCCGGCCGCAATAACCGCAGCCGCAGCAATAATGTCCCGACGAAGGACGAAGACCCGGGCCTCGTGCTCATCAGCCGCCGCCCGCCGCAGCAGAAGTTCACCAGCTTTGAGGAGTATATGAACGCCCACGGCGGCGCGACGGCTCCCATCGAGGACCACAGCGAGGAAGTGTGATGGCAGAGGGATTCGCCCCGTGGTGCTGCCCGCTGTGCGGCGCACCGCTTGCCGGGGATAACGCACTGAAATGTCCCTCTGGCCACAGCTTCGACCGGGCCAAAGAGGGCTACTGGCATCTGCTGCCGGTGCAGAACACCCGTACCAAGGCCCCCGGCGACAGCAGGGAGATGGTCGCTGCCCGCCGCGCGTTCCTGAGCGCGGGCTACTACGGCATCTTCGGGCAGGCGCTGGGAGAACTCTGCCTCGAGTACGGTCAGCCGAAAGCCGGAAAGCCGCTCCATCTGCTGGACGCAGGCTGCGGCGAGGGCTGGTATGACCGGTGCATCGCCCGGCAGTTCGAAGAGGCGGGCCGCCCGCTGGAACTGGCCGGCTTTGACATCGCAAAGCCAGCCGTGCGTCTGGCTGCGAAGGCTCTGCCCTCGGCCCGGTACGCCGTGGCGTCCAGTTTCCATCAGCCGGTGCGCACAGGCTGGGCGGATGTGCTGCTCAACTGCTTCTCGCCCTTCGCGCAGGAGGAGTTTCTCCGCGTCCTGCGCCCCGGCGGACGGCTCATCTACGCCGTGCCGGGTGCGGAGCATCTCTTCCAGATGAAGGCCGTCCTCTACGAAAAGCCCTACAAGAACCCGGTGCAGGAAGTGGCGTATCCGGGCTTTGAAGCCATCGGAGAGCGGGAAGTCTCCGGCAGCATCACGGTGCCTGCCGGGCAGCTGGAAGCCCTCTTCGCCATGACGCCCTACTACTGGAAAACGCCCCGGGACGGCGCAGCCCGTCTCGCGGCACTGCCGGAATTGACCACCGACATCTCGTTCCGGTTCCTCGTATTTGAAAAGAAATAAACGAAAAAGGCATCTGCCGTGTGGCAGATGCCTTTTTCGCTTTATGAGTACATCAGACAGGAATGGAAGTTGATTACTTGTCGGCCTTCGGTTCAGATGCTTTTTGGGCCTTGGGCAGCAGGTTTGCACGCTCGAGGGCCGGGCGCAGGGCCAGATAGAGGATGACGACGCAGACGGTGGAGGCCACGCTGTTCACGAAGGTGACGCCGCCGGTGATCTTGGTCAGAGCCTTGGCGATGGTGTACTCCTGGCCGAAGATGTAGACGTTGCGGAAGTAGCCGAGGAACGGGTCGGTGAGGACATTCAGCAGCAGGCCGGAGGCGGCAGCGACGATCACCTTGGCCAGATAGCCGGGGGTGTGCTTGTCCAGCTCACGGAGCTTGAACACCTTGTGAGCGACTGCACCGCAGGTGATGCCGATGATGAACTTCAGGACGAAGGTGGTGACGGCATAGCCCGGGTCACCGGCCAGGATGTCGGCCAGAGCCAGACCGATGGCGCCGGCCAGACCGCCGGATACGCCGTCCAGCAGCAGGGCGGTCAGGGCGGTGAAGGTGTTGCCCAGATGGAACGAAGAGCCGCCGTAGAACGGCACACGGAAGAACAGGTAGGCCACGAGGCTCAGCGCGGCCATGACGCCGGTGAGCGCCAGCTCGTGGACGGTGAAGGTGCGCTTATACAGCACACTTGCAAAGACGATAACGATGACGACGACTGCCAGCAGCAGCCACATTGCAGTTGTTGACATGATTTTCCCTCCCAGTTTTACGAAATACCCACAAAACCGATTGACTTTTTTGGTTCTTGCGGGTATGCTCCTATTATACGCAAAACTGGCACTGTGCAAATACCCAGAACAAAGATTTTTTATGGGTCCAGTTTGGCGCACTGCCCGAAAAGGAGGGGCTTTTTATGGTCCATTTGACGACAGCACTGGACGCGGCGTCCGGTGTGCCGCTCTACGAACAGCTCTACCGCAGTCTCGCCGCCGAGATGCGGACGGGGGCGATCTCGGCCGGGACCCGGATGCCCGGCAAGCGGCGGCTGGCGGCAGAGCTTTCCGTCTCGGTGAACACGGTGGACGCGGCCTATCAGATGCTGGCGGCGGAGGGCTATCTGGAGGCGCGGGAGCGCAGCGGCTTTTATGTACAGGAATATCTGGCCCTGCCCGAGCGGACAGAGTCCGCCGCGCCGCCCCAGCCCGAGGCAGCACCAGCGCCGGAGCAGCCCGTCCGCTACGACCTCTCCACCCGGGGCGTAGACCCGGAGCTGTTTCCGTTCCGCACATGGGCGCGGCTGCAAAAAGAGCTGCTGTACTCTTCGCCGGAGCTGCTGACCCACGGTGACGCCCAGGGCGACCTCTCGCTGCGGCAGGCGCTGGCCGAGTACCTCGAGGAGTACCGCGGCGTGCGGTGCGGCCCGCACCAGCTCGTCGTTGGCGCGGGCCTCGAATATCTGCTGGGCCTGCTGGCACCGCTCCTGCCCGGGCCGGCGGCGGTGGAGAACCCCGGCTATCCCCGCGCCCGGCAGGTGCTGGAGAACAACGGCATCTCCTGCTGTTGTCTGCCGGTGGACGAGGACGGGCTGTCCATCCGGGCGCTGTCGGAGTCGGGGGCGGCGGTGTGCTATGTCACCCCCAGCCACCAGTTCCCCACGGGCGTCACCATGCCCGCCGGACGCCGGGCAGAACTGCTCCACTGGGCGGCACGGCGTCCCGGACAGCGGTACATCATCGAGGACGACTACGATTCCGAGTTCCGTTTCGACACCCGGCCCCTGCCCAGCCTGCAGGGGATGGCGGGGGCCGACGGGCCGGTGGTCTACCTCTCCACCTGCTCCCGCAGCCTCGCGCCCAGCATCCGCATCGCCTATATGGTGCTGCCGGAGCGGCTTCTGCCCGCATGGCACGCGAAATACGCCCTCTACTCCGGCACGGTGAGCCGTTTTGAGCAGCAGACACTGGCGAGGTTCATCACCGGCGGTTACTTCACCCGCCATCTGGCCCGGGAGCGGGTGGCTTATAAGGCCCGGCGGGACGCCCTGACAAAAGCTCTGCGGGAAGCCTTTGCGCCGGAAGAACTGCACCTCACCGGCCTGCACACCGGCCTGCACTTGCTGGCCGAGCTGCGCGACCCGCCGCCGGACGATGCTCTCCGGGCCGCCGCTGAGGCCGAAGGCGTCCGGCTCAGCCTCCTGAGTGACTATGACCTCACCGGCGGCGGGACCGCTCTGGGCGGGACGCTGGTGCTGGGTTACGGCTCGCTGGCCGACGAGAGCTGTGCCTCGGTGGGTGAGACGTTGAAGAGGGTCTGCACGGCGGCGTGGGAGTCGTCGGTGAGGGTGTAGCATTCGCCGTCCCAGCCGCCGGGCAGGGCCTCGGTGTGGATGGCGGCAGAGCGGTCGGCGAGAAATTCCAGCGTGTCATCTAAGATGAGCAAGTCCTGCGCCGTCAAATCGGTGAGCAGGCTCGAGCTGTGGGCGCGCAGGGCGTCCGGCAGAGCAGCAGGCAGAAGTTCCAGCTCCTGCCGGAAAAAGGCGTCCCACACCGCCGCCCGGGCGGCGGCTTTGTGGGCGGGCGGGACAGTGTCCTCCATCCCGTTGAGCAGTTCTTCTGCCTCCCGGGCCGAGACGGCCTGCACATTGGAACTGCACCCGGTGAGGGCCAGCTCCTCGGCGGTCAGCGCTCCCGAAAAACCCACCCGCAGCATCCCGTACCGGTCGGCGATGGCTTGCAGAACGGACGGCGCAAGGGCGAGATAGTGGGTGTCCTCGGGCAGGGAGAGAGCCGAGAGAAGTGCTTCCCGGCAGCGAGCCGGGCCGGCGGCGCGGTAGCAGTCGGAGAGGGCGGTTTCGTCCGCTCCGAAGGGTACGGTCAGCTCTCCGGGCAGAGCCAGCGCATGGATGCAGTTCTGGCTGGCATTCAGGTAGAGCAGCAGAAAGCCGGGTGCTGTCGTCTCGGTGGGGGCGATGCAGACCAGCAGACTCAGACGGTTCTCTTCCTTCGGCTGACGGATGGCGACGCCGCTCTGGGGCCGGGAGGCCAGTCTTGTCCGCAGAGAGCGTCGGGTGAGCAGCACGGTGCCGCCCACCAGCGGCAGCAGCACCAGCAGCGCCGCCAGCAGTGCGGCCCAGAAGGGTCTCCAGCCTTTTTCTTTCATCTCCTATTTCCCCTCCATAAAAAAACTGCATAAAGCATGGCCTGATGGGGGAACCTTTATGCAGAAAAGGAGGGAAATGCTATGAAATTCGATGATACCCCCAGCAGGGAAGAGCGGGAGGACTTCTGGCTCGACCTCGGCCCGGCCAGCGCCTACGAGGGGCTGGACTGCTGTGAGACAGCCCGCCGCGACGGCGACGCCAGCCCGGACGGCCTTGCCCATGGTTTCGAAGGGGCCGAAAGCCCGGAAGACCTCGTGGCCCCGCCCGACGACGACCCGGACAGCGAACCGGTGCCGCATCTGCCGCCCCAGCTGAAAGCGCTGGAGTGGCTGGACACGATGGGCAGCCCCGATGATGTGCCGCCCATCGACCGATAAAGGACGGGAAAAGTCACACCATAACAAAATTCACCTTCTGGTATGAAAGATGAAACTCGGGAATAAAATGCGGTAAAAGGCTTGCCAAGAAGCCGAAAATGTGATAAAGTATCTCCATTGTGTACAGTTGTGCATGTGGTGAGAACCAAATCGCAAGATGTGCCGCCCGGTGAGCCGGGTGTGCCGCACTCTGGAGAAGCCTGCAGGAGGCGGGTGCCGAAGGTGTAAGGCCGTTTGGGCCGATCTCTCAGGCAAAAGGACAGAGCAAACGTCTTTTGCGCAGGAAAGGTGTCCTGTGCGGGGTCATACGCTGAGTTTTTTGCGGGCAGAGCCTTTGGAAAAGAGGTTCTGCCCGCATTTTTGTTTGGGATGATCAGAGGGGGATTTCATTATGGTAGACATCGTCACGCGCGTCAACAATGTGGTCAACGGCTTCGTCTGGGGGCCGTTCGGTCTGGCACTGCTGTTCTGCACCGGCCTGTGGCTCAGCGTCCGCACCGGCTTTTTCCAGTTCCGGCGGATGGGCTACTGGCTCAAGCATACCATCGGTGCAATTTTTACCAATAAGGACATCACCGCCCACACCAGCAAGGAAGATATGGCCATCAGCCAGTTCCAGAGCATGTGTACGGCACTGGCAGGCACCATCGGCACCGGCAACATCGTGGGCGTGGCCACGGCCATCGTCTCCGGCGGCCCGGGCGCCATCTTCTGGATGTGGGTCATGGCCCTGCTGGGCATGATGACCAGCTTTGCGGAGAACGTGCTGGGCGTCTACTACCGCCGCAAGAACGAAAAAGGCGAGTGGAGCGGCGGCGCGATGTATTATCTGACCGACGGTCTGGGCGCAAAGCCCGGCTGTAAGGCAGTGGGCAGGGTGCTGGCTGTCCTGTTTGCCTGCTTCTGCATCCTCGCGTCTTTCGGTATCGGCAACATGAGCCAGATAAACTCCATCGCCGGCAACATGAACGCGGCCTTCCATCTGCCGTACCTCGCCACCGGCCTTGCGCTGATGGTGGTGACGGCCCTCATCGTCATCGGCGGACTCAAGCGGGTGGCCGCTGTCACGGAAAAGCTGGTGCCGCTGATGGCCCTGTTCTATGTTGCAGGTGCGCTCATCATCGTGGTCATGCACGCGGGCAATATCCCGGCGGCACTGGCGGCGATCTTCAAGGGTGCATTCAACCTCAACGCTGCAGGCGGCGGCGCGCTGGGCTACGGCATCAGCCAGACCATCACCTGGGGCTTCAAGCGCGGCGCGTTCTCCAACGAAGCCGGCCTCGGCTCTGCAGTCATGGTCAACTCGGCCTCCAACGTCAAGGAGCCGGTGCATCAGGGCATGTGGGGCGTGTTTGAGGTCTTCGCCGATACCATCGTGGTCTGCACCCTGACAGCCCTCGTCATCCTGACCACCGGCGTGGTAGACCTCGAGAGCGGCGCTGTCCTCGCAGGCGTGCAGGACAATGCGCTGGTGGGCCAGGCGTTCACGGCGGCTTTCGGCAGTTTCGGCCCGAAGTTCATCGCCGTGTCCATCCTGCTGTTCGCCTACTCCACCACCCTCGGCTGGAGCCACTACGGCACCAAGGCCGTGGAGTATCTCTTCGGCACGGCGGGAAGCCGCATCTATAAGGTCGTCTTTGTCTGCATGACCGTCGTGGGCGCGACCATGAAGCTGGGCCTCGCGTGGGACCTCTCCGACACCTTCAACGGTCTGATGATGATACCGAACCTCATCGGCGTGCTGGCATTGTCCGGCACTGTGGTGGACATCACCAGGAACTACTTTGCCCGCCGCGTCCGGGGCGAGGACATCGAGCCCATGTGGTCGGCCTTTGAAGAGTATCAGAAGGAAGAAGAGGCCGAGGCTGCCGCCGAGAAGGCGGAGCTGGATAAGGCCGCAAACAAATAACACAAAAAGCAAGCCCCCGGAAGACGACCTTCCGGGGGCTTGCTGGTTTACTTCTTCTTTTTGCGAAGCTTTGCCGCCGCCCGCCCGGCGATGATGCCGCTGCCGAAGGCCCAGTGGAGGTTGTAGCCGCCGCAGCTGCCGGCGCAGTCCAGCGTCTCGCCCACGAAGTAGAGCCCCGGACAGCCCTTGAACTGGAAATCGTCCTCTACCTCGTCCAGCAGCAGGCCGCCGCCGGTGGTCTGGGCCTGCTTCCAGCCGCAGGGCGTCAAGCCCTCGAACCGCCAGCACTTGGCCGTGGCGGCGAGTTTCGGCCACGCGGAGGCGGGCAGGGCGCGGGCGTTTTCAGGCAGACCGGCGTCAGCCCAGAGGGCGCGGCCCAGCTTTGCGGGCAGCAAGCCCAGCCAGAACTCCGCCGCCTCGCTGCCCAGCAGTCCGACCCGCTGGGCGAATAGCGCGGCCAGCTCGGTCTCACTCAGAGCAGGGAAGAGGTCGAGGGCCACGACAGGCCGCTTCGGCCCGCGCCCCGGGGCCAGCAGACCCGAAAGCTGCATGATGCAGATGCCCGAAAGCCCGTACTCGGTGAACTGTACCTCGCCCATTTCCCGGGCAAGCACGCGGCCATCTGCACCGTCCAGCAGGCTGGCGCAGCCCTTGGCCCGGATGCCGGCCAGCGGCTTACGGGGATGAGCACACTGCAGGGCTGTCAGGCAGGGATAGAGGGGGGCCATCCGTCCGCCGCACTGGGCGGCGAACCGGGTGCCGAAGCCATCGGTGCCGAACTGAGGGCCGGCATCACCGCCCATGGCGCAGATGACGGCGTCGGCCCGCAGGGTCTCGCGGCCTGCCTCTGTCTCGATTTGGACCGCATAGCCGCCCCGGCTCTGGCTCAGGTTCTGGACGGTGCAGCCGGTGCGCACCTCGACGCCCAGTCTCGACAGATGGTGCTCCAGCAGGGCCAGTACGTCCGCTGCCTGATTGGAATACGGGTACACCCGCCCGGCCTCGTCGGTGCGGGGGTAGAGGCCGAGGCTCTCGAACCACGCCAGCGGCGCAGCCTCGTCCACGGCGCTCAGCAGGCGGCGCAGGGCCTTGGGGCTGCTGGTGAAATACCGCTCCGGCGTGATGTCCCGATTGTCGAGATTGCAGCGCCCGTTGCCGGTGGCCAGAAGCTTTTTGCCCACCTTCGCGTTTTTGTCCAGCACGGTGATGCGTGCGCGGCCCTCTGCGGTCTGTGCTGCCGCCAGCGCAGCGGCCAGACCGGCTGCGCCGCCGCCCAAAATCAAAATCTGCTGCATCCTCTGCCCATCCTTTCTGTAGTAAATTTATTGTATCATAGCCGCCCCTGTTTGGCAAACACAGGGCGGGCAGGTGTATATTTCCCTTCCGCTTCCACATAATAACTACACAGCATGGGAAAATGCAGAATGGGAAGGATGGTACACAGATGAAAGCAACCGGAATCGTCCGCCGCATCGATGAGCTGGGCCGGGTGGTCATCCCGAAGGAGATCCGCCGCACCCAGCGGATCCGCCGCGGCGACCCCCTCGAGATCTTCACCACTGGCGACGGCGAGGTCATCTTTAAGAAGTATTCCCCGGTGGGGGAGCTGCAGGGGGTGGCGGTGCAGTACGCCGAGGTGCTGAGCCGAAGCTTCGCCCTGACGGCCTTCGTGGCTGACCGTGACCGAATCCTCGCCGCAGCCGGGTCGGGGAGGCGCGACCTTGCCGACCGCAGCGTCAGCCAGCCGCTGGAAAAGGTGATGGAGTCCCGCAAGCCCTACCTCAGCGATGGTGACCCTGAGCATGTCCTGCTGCCCTGCGAGGGCTCGCTGCGGCCATTGCTCTGTGCGTGGCCCATCATCGCGGCAGGGGATGTCACCGGGGCCGTGGGTCTGCTGGCCGAGGACCGCACCCAGCAGCCCGACCCTGCCCAGCAGAAGGCTGTGGCTGTGGCGGCAGCGTTCCTGGCAAAGCAGATGGAAGAGTGAACATTATTATAATAGAGGGAGCGTCTGCGTTTCTGGCAGGCGCTCCCTTTTTTGTTTATGACAGAATTATGAATCTTTATAAACTTTTTCGAGAAGCTATTGACAGGGAAAAATTTTTGGCTATAATGGTCTTAGCACTCAGGAAGATGGAGTGCTAAAGAAACAAAAGCCAAAAAGGAGGCAGGCGCTATGACGATGGATGCACGCAAGCAGCGAGTCTTGCAAGCAATCGTGGCGCTGTATGGCCTCGAGGGCGAGCCTGTGGGCAGCAGTGTGCTGGCAAACTATTTTGATATGGCCGTGTCCAGCGCCACGCTGCGCAACGAAATGGCGGCGCTGACCAAGCTGGGTCTGCTGGAGCAGCCCCACACCAGCGCGGGCCGTGTCCCCAGTGCCAAGGGCTACCGTTATTATCTCGACAATCTGCTGACGGACGACCAGCCGCTGGACCGCGTGACCCGCGCCCGCGTCGAAGCCGTTTTCGCCAGCCTCGACCATGAGCCGGAAAAGCTCGCACAGGGCGCTGCAAAGGCGCTGGCCGCCATCAGCGGCTGCACCGCAGCCGTCAGCACCCCCTGTGCCGAAGACCTCTGCGTCGCCCACTACGAAGTCGTTCAGGTGGGCCGCAGCGCGGCGGCTGTGCTGGCCGTCACGACGGCGGGCTACGTCCGCACCCGTGTGGCGCGGGTCCGTACCGGCCTCTCCCGCGAGAACGCCGCTGCGCTGGCCGCGCTGCTCAACCGCAACCTGACCTTCGTTGCGCCGGTGGACCTGTCCAACCGGCTGCTGGCAGAGCTGTGCAGCCAAATCGACCCGGAGCTGGTTCCGGTCATCAGCGCAGCCGCTGCGATTTTGCAGGATTCCGCACAGCCCCACGTATTTCTGGGCGGTGAGCAGTACCTGCTCAACTGGCCGCAGCTCGAAGGCAAGGTGGGCGACATCCTCACCCTGCTGAACGACGAAGAGCAGGCGGCCCACATCATCGCACCCCCGGCAGACCGCAGTGAGAGCGTGCTGCTGGGCGAGGATCTGGAACCTCAGATCCCCGGCTTGTGCATTGTCAGCGACCGCTACCTGGTAGGCGGCGGGCTGTGGGGTACGGTGGCCCTGATCGGGCCGACCCGGATGCCCTTCCAGAAGCTGATGCCGCTGCTCCACCTCTTCGCCGACGAGCTTGGCGAGGGCATGAGCGGCAAACGAAAAGACACCCCGCAGATGGCCGCACCCCGGCGGACTGTGATATATAAGGAGGATCTGGAATGAGCGAAGAGACCAAGAAGACGGCAGAAGCTCCCGAGCAGGAAGCAAAGGAGACCGAAGCCGCACCTCAGGAAGCGCCCGAGACCGCCGCAGCCCCCGAGAAGGAGGCCGAGGCAGAACCCGCAGACGCCAAGAAGAAAGATGGCTGGTTCAATAAGAAAGCCCGGGAGATGGACGCCGTAAAGGCAAAGCTCGACGCAGCCGAGAAGAACGCCGCACAGGCCAAAGACCAGCTGCTCCGGATGGCAGCGGAGTACGAGAACTACCGCAAGCGCTCCACCCGCGAGGCTGACCAGAAGTTCAACGATGGCGTGTCCTTCGCCGTGAACCAGATCATCCCCATCCTGGACACGCTGGAGATGGCAGCCAACGCCCCCACTACCGACGAGAACTACAAAAAGGGCGTGACGATGACGCTGGACAAAGCCGCCAAGGCACTGGATACCCTCCATGTGGAGGAGATCGAGGCGCTGGGCAAGCCTTTTGACCCCAACTTCATGAACGCCGTCCAGCAGATCCCCGCCCCGGACGGGCAGGAGAGCGGCACCGTCATCACGGTGTACCAGAAAGGCTACAAGCTGGGCGACAAGATCGTCCGCCACGCGACCGTCGTGGTGGCCGAGTAAATCCGCAAAGACCCGCAGGGGTTTTGAAGATAGACATCCGCTTCACATCTAAGCATGAGATAAACAGGTTCTTTTGAGAGGAGACTTCATTTATGAGCAAAATCATTGGTATTGACCTTGGTACTACGAATAGCTGCGTGGCTGTCATGGAGGGCGGCGAGCCCGTCGTCATCGCAAACTCCGAGGGCGCCCGCACCACCCCGTCTGTTGTTGGCTTCACCAAGACCGGTGACCGTCTGGTCGGTCAGGTCGCAAAGCGTCAGGCCATCACCAACCCCGAGAACACCGTTTCTTCCATCAAGCGTCAGATGGGTACCGACCACAAGGTGACCCTGAACGGCAAGGAGTACACTCCCCAGCAGGTCAGCGCTATGATCCTGCAGAAGCTGAAGGCTGATGCGGAGGCTTATCTGGGCGAGCCTGTCACCGAGGCCGTCATCACCGTTCCTGCTTACTTCAACGACAGCCAGCGTCAGGCTACCAAGGACGCCGGCACCATCGCCGGCCTGAACGTCAAGCGTATCATCAACGAGCCTACTGCCGCTTCTCTGGCATACGGCATCGATAAGGAAGATGACCAGAAGATCATGGTCTACGATCTGGGCGGCGGCACCTTCGATGTCTCCATCATTGAGATGGGCGACGGCGTCACCGAAGTTCTGGCCACCAACGGCGACACCCATCTGGGCGGCGACGACTTCGACCAGCGCATCATCGACTGGATGGCAGACGCCTTCCAGACCGAGAACGGCATCGACCTGCGCAAGGATAAGATGGCCGCTCAGCGCCTGAAGGAAGCTGCCGAGAAGGCAAAGATCGAGCTGTCCAGCGCTATGAGCAGCCAGATCAACCTGCCCTTCATCACGGCTGACGCTACCGGCCCCAAGCATCTGGATATGACCCTGACCCGTGCAAAGTTCAACGAGCTGACCGCAGATCTGGTCGACCGCACCATGACCCCTGTCCGCAAGGCTCTGCAGGATGCTGGCCTGCGCGCATCTGACCTGAAGAAGGTCCTGATGGTCGGTGGTTCCACCCGTATCCCTGCTGTCTACGATGCAGTCAAGAAAGAGCTGAACTGCGAGCCCTTCAAGGGCATCAACCCCGATGAGTGCGTGGCTGTCGGTGCTGCTATCCAGGGCGGCGTCCTGCAGGGAGACGTCAAGGGTCTGCTGCTGCTGGATGTCACCCCGCTGAGCCTCGGCATTGAGACTCTGGGCGGCGTCTGCACCAAGATCATTGAGCGCAACACCACCATTCCTACCCACAAGAGCCAGGTCTTCTCCACTGCTGCGGATAACCAGCCCTCTGTTGAGATCAATGTCCTGCAGGGCGAGCGTGAGTTTGCCCGCGACAACAAGAGCCTCGGCGTCTTCCATCTGGACGGCATCGCTCCGGCTCCCCGTGGCGTGCCTCAGATCGAAGTCACCTTCGATATTGATGCAAACGGCATCGTGAAGGTCAGCGCGAAGGACCTGGGTACCGGCAAGGAGCAGAACATCACCATCACCGCTTCTACCAACATGTCCAAGGACGACATCGACAAGGCTGTGAAGGAAGCTGAGCAGTTTGCTGCCGACGATAAGAAGAAGCGCGAGGAAGTGGACATCCGCAACGGCGCTGACCAGATGGTCTTCCAGACTGAGAAGATGCTGAAGGAGAACGGCGACAAGATGCCCGCCGACGTCAAGAGCGAGGCTGAGGCAAAGCTGGCCGACCTGAAGACCGCTGTCCAGTCCGGCTCCATCGACGACATCAAGGCAAAGCAGGATGCTCTGAGCCACGTCTTCGAGAAGATGTATCAGGCTGCCGCTGCTGCCCAGCAGCAGGCCGCAGGCGCACAGCCCGGCCCCGATGCTGGCGCAAACAACCAGCAGAAGCCGGGCGATGACGGCGTTGTGGACGCAGACTTCAAGGAAGTCTGATCTGAGACACAGCAGTGCGTATCCGGCCAAACCGGCGGGTATGCGCGTAGAATAGCAAAAGCCGCTCCGGTTTTGCCGGGGCGGCTCTTGCTGGTTATAGAGAAAACCTCTCAGTCTCGCTGACGCTCGCCAGCTCCCCTGATAGGGGAGCCATTGGCAGGCCGGTCAGGCTTGTACAGATCTGCTTGAGGCTGTCTGTACTGGAAGCGGCAGTGCGCTGCTATATAGGGGAGGTTGCTGCTTATACGAGAGGTGATTGGATTATGGCACAGGAGAAACGTGATTACTACGAAGTGCTGGGTGTATCCAAGACGGCCACCGACGCGGAGATCAAAAAGGCTTACCGCAAGCTGGCCATGAAGTACCACCCGGACTATAACCCCGGCGACAAGGATGCCGAGGAAAAGTTCAAGGAGATCAACGAGGCAAACGAGGTGCTTTCGGACCCGAAGAAGCGCCAGCTCTACGACCAGTACGGCTTTGCCGGTGTTGACCCCAACTACGCTGCCCAGAACGGCGGCGGCCCCGGCGGCTTTGGCGGTTTCAGCGGCTTTGGCGGCGACGGTATTGACCTCGGCGATATTTTCGGCGACATCTTTGGCGGCGGCTTCGGCGGTTTTGGCGGCTCGAGCCGTTCGGCGAACCCCAACGCCCCCCGCAAGGGCCAGGACATCCGGGTGCGCATCACCCTGACGTTTGACGAGGCGGTGCATGGCTGCAAGAAGAACATCACCATCACCCGTCAGCAGGAGTGTACCGAGTGCCACGGCAGCGGCTGCGCCGCCGGTTCCAGCCCGGAGACCTGCCCTGACTGCGGCGGCAGAGGCTTTGTCATTCGTCAGCAGCGTACACCCTTCGGCGTCATGCAGACCCAGCAGCCCTGCTCCCGCTGCGGCGGCAAGGGCAAGCTCATCAAGAACCCCTGCAAGAGCTGCCACGGCAGCGGCACCATCGCGGTCAAGAAGACTCTGGAGGCCAATGTCCCTGCAGGCATCGACGACGATCAGGGCTTCCGCCTCTCGGGCATGGGCAATGCCGGCACCAACGGCGGCCCCGCAGGTGACGTCATCGTGGCGGTGACTGTCCGGCCCAGCGAGGTGTTCCAGCGCGACGAGAACAACATCTACGTCGTCTTCCCCATCACCTACAGTCAGGCTGTCCTGGGCGATACCATCACGGTGCCTTCCATCGACGGCAAGGTCGAGGTCAATGTGCCGGAAGGCACCCAGAGCGGCACCACCTTCCGCCTGCGCGGCAAGGGCGTCCAGTATGTGAATGGCAGAGGCCGCGGTGATATGTACGTCAAGTGCGAGGTCGAGATTCCGAAGAAGCTCAGCCGCACCCAGCGTGAGGCCCTGAAGAAGTTCGAGGGGACCCTGAAAGAGGATAACTACGAAAAGCGCAAGGGCTTCTTCAAAAAGCTGAAGGATATGTTCAATAACTAAATCAACACGTCCATAAACAGGCAGAGGCATCCGGTTCGGGTGCCTCTGCTTTTTGCTTGGGAAAAATGGCTTGACAATATGCTTTATATAACATATAATGAGGGCGGAGAACAAATAAAAATGCGGTGATACGATGAGCTATGAAGTTGAACAATGGGAAAGAATTTCAGAGAGACATTGAACGAGCAGATGAAAGACCCGGAATTCCGTGCAGAGTGGGAAGCGCAGGAGCCGGAACGGCAGATCATGCACGCCATTCTGGAAGGACGGCAGAACTGTAATCTGACACAGGAGCAGCTGGCACAGGTCACGGGGATCAATCAGGCCAATATCAGCCGGTTGGAAAATGGAACCGCCAATCCCTCGCTGCGGACGCTCAAGCGTCTGGCAGAAGGGATGGGCATGGAGCTGAAGCTGGAATTCGTCCCCCGTGTCCAGCCGCAGCACTAAAATAAAAAGAGGGCGGCGGCCCTTCCCTTACGGGAAGAGCCGCCGCCTTTGTTGTTCTTTGGAGTCTCCTGATTTATTAAAGCAGGACAATAGCTGCGTTAATCACAAGGCCGATTCCGGTAGCGGAGGTACCCAGAACCCAACTGGCACACGCAAGGTCATAGAGGAAATTAGACACACTCTTCCCCATATCATTTGCGAAATAGTCCAGACCGTCCTGAGTCCAAGTATTAGGGTTCTTCTTGCGGTAATCACGGATAGCCGTGACGCCCGCAAGCCATGCATAAGGAGGGAAGACCCATGCAGCGATAGCCTGAATAGCACTGGCACCACCGGTGGTATAGGTCATTTCCTCTTCGTTCATCACGCAGTAGGAAGCGGGCAGCATCATGATGTTTTCCATAGTAGCACTCCTTTACGAACAATATCCCAAAACAGCGCGGTGTGCGCCGGTTTGACGAAAGATAGAAGTTCCCGAAAAGCCGCAGGGGAAACTTACAGGATGAGCAGCAGCGCGCTCAGGGGAGCGAGAGCCACCACCGTACCGGTGGAAACAACGTCACGCAGGAAGTTGGAAGGCGATTTGGACATATCGTCGCTGATGGCGTCCATTGCACGGCCCATAACGGTGAGAGGATTGCCCCTGCGGTTGCTGTCAACGCTCAGCCAATCTCTGGCCTGCGAGATGCCCCAGACATAGCTGGATGCCAGAACGGCCACGCCCACGATGGTGACGACGCCGCCAACAGCGCTGCCGCCGGTGGTGTAGGTCATCTCATCGTCAGAAAGCACTGCGTAATCAGCAGGCAATTCCATATATTTCTTCATAAAGAATCACTCCTTCATATCAGCAGGCGGCGCACCGCACCGCGCTGCAAAGATCCCTCTTGCAGAGCTAACTTCTCTGACAGCATCATTCTACTACAACGCTGGATTTTGTGCAAGGGTTTTGGACAGAAACCACAAAAACCCGGGAAAATGCATGAAAAACACCTCGGAAGTTTGTGGAAAAATACTGCAATAATTCCCAGTATCAGCCCGCTACGCCGGCCCGGTAGAGGTAGGGGTCGCTCTTGAAGCTGTCGAAACTGTAGAGCACGAGGAGCTGGTCGTAATCGTTGTCCGCGATGAGCTTGTCCAGCCCGTAGTTGTAGTTGCGGAAATCCACTACGTCGATGTCGGCGTAGTTGGCCGTCAAGTAAGGCACGAAGCAGTTGGCGTAGCTGTCCTTGATGACGAGAATGCGCCCGGTGCCGTCGCCCCTGATGCGGCTCAGGCCGTTGTTGCCGTGGAGGAACATGGCATACTTGTCGTAAACGTCCAGCTTGGCCGTGTCGTAAAGGCCGGTCGTCTCGCCGTTGGCGGGCTGGCCGGGGCCGCTGACCGAGTAGATGGTCAGTTCGTTCGGCAGGTCGTAATAAGTGATGGTGTCCGGTTCTGCGTCCGGCGTCCGCGCCTTGGAGTAGTGGGTGCCGTAGAAGCCGTCTGCCGTCAGCACGGTGTGGGCCGAGGGATCAAAGGGCGTAAGGCCCAGGGCGTCGCAGAGCAGCTTGTAGGCGTAGTAAGCGCCGGTGCTCGTCCAGTGGTGGTCGGTGCGGTAGTAGATATATTCGTCTTTGTGGTCGGTGAGGGTCTGCCGCACGTCCACAAAGCGGCCTCCGGCGGCCTGTACGGCATCGGAAAGCGAGTCGAGATAACGGCCCTCGTCCAGCAGCGGAGCCCCCGCAGGGACGTTTTCCGGGTAGATAGCGGACGCCGCAGGCACCAGCATCACGTTGACCTTGCCCGGGTACCGCTGACAGAGCGCTTCCAGTGCGGCAGTGTTCTTGGGCAGGGTGCGCGTCTCGCTGGAAACGAGGCCGTAGGTGCGGGGGAACATCATCTGCTGTCTGCCCAGCAGGATGCCGCCGCTCTGCTCCTTCTGCATCACCTTCGTTTCCACGGTGCTCTGCAGGGCGACCCAGTTGTCACGGCCCGCCACCTGGTCTTTGACGTATTTCGTGTAGGCCGTGAAGAACTTGTTCAGTCCATCAGCCGAGACGCTGGACAGGCTGGGCCGCTGGGAGAGGGTGGTGTTTTCCAGTTCACTGTAGGCCCGGTCCGGCGTGACAAGGTCCAGCACGAACAGCCCGGCAAAAAACAGGGTGAATGCGATAAGGACCGGATAGCGGAAAATCGAAGCGGAGCGCTTTGAATGTTTGTCCATCGTTCACGCCTCCTCTTAAAAGTTGAAATACAGGAACGGGCTGTTGGTGCTGCCCACGACGTAAGCCATCGAGACCGTCAGCAGCACCAGAATGGTCAGCGCCTTGGTGATGGCATTGCGGGAAAGCAGCTTCCACAGCTTTTCGATGAGCGGGGTGCAGCAGACGACGGAGACCGCCAGCAGTACGCCGTAGTTGCGCAGGAAGTAAAGGGGCATCACGCCGCCGGAAGGGATGAAAAGCTTGCGGAACAGCAGGCCGAACTCCACGCCTGCGTCGTTGCCCACGAACATGGCCCAGCCTACGACCACGAGGAAGAGGGTGTAGATATGGGGCCAGACCCTGCCCTTTTTGAGGTAGGGCAGGAGGAAGAGCTTTTCCAGAGCCAGCAGCACGAAATAGTACAGGCCCCAGCAGATGAAGTTCCAGTTCGCGCCGTGCCAGATGCCGGTGAGCAGTTCGACGACGAACAGGTTGAAGATCTGTCGCTTGAGGCCCTTGCGGTTGCCGCCGAGGGGGATATACACATACTCCCGGAACCAGCCGGACAGCGTCATGTGCCAGCGCCGCCAGAACTCGGTGATGGACGCGGAGATATAGGGGTAGTTGAAGTTCTGGGGGAAGTCGAAGCCCAGCATCCTGCCCATGCCGATGCCCATCAGGGAGTAGCCGGAAAAGTCGAAATAGAGCTGGAGCGAATAGGCGATGACGCCCAGCCAGACCAGCGGGGTGGAAGCGTTGGCGAGGCCCACGAAGGAGACGGAGGGGCTGTCCGCTACGCCGATGATGTCCGTCCAGAGCGCACCGATGGCGTCGGCCAGCAGGACTTTCTTTGCCAGGCCGAAGGTGAACAGGGTCATGCCGTCCTCGATCTGCTTGAGCTCATAGCGGCCTTTGTAGACGTGGAGACGGTCGGAGACATCCCGGTACTTGACGATGGGGCCGGCGATGAGCTGGGGGAACATGACGACGTAAGCACCGAAATCAATGATGTTATGCTCCGTTTTCACATCCCGGCGGTAGACGTCGATGGTGTAGGAAAGTGTCTGGAAGGTGTAGAAGCTGATGCCCAGCGGCAGTACGCTGATGCCCTGAATGGGCGCAAAACCGGTGCCGAAGATGGCATTGATGCTGCTGAGCACGAAATTTGCATACTTGAAGTAGAAGAGCATCCCGAGACTGCCCGCCAGCGCGATGAGCAGCAGGATGAGACGGACGGTCTTGTTCTGCTCGAAGCGCTCAAGCCCCAGGCCGCAGAGGTAGTTGATGAGGATGAGCGCCAGCATGACCGGAAAGAAACGCACCTCGCCCCAGCAGTAGAACACGAGGCTGCACAGGAACAGAACGGTATTTTTGAGTTTCGGGGGCGCGAGATAGTACAGCGCCAGTGTGATGGGCAGAAAGCGCAGCAGAAAGATGATGGTGCTGAAGACCACGGCGTCAGCCTCCTTTTAACATTGTGATAAAGCCGAAAAAGGCCGATGCCGCCACGGCACCGGCCCGAGAGAGTCTGTTTATTTGCCCAGAACGTCCTTCACGGCGCTGGTCAAATCGGAAGAGCAGTCGTTGGAGGCAATGACCATCACCACGAGGTCGTCGCCGCCGTCGATGATGGCGTTCTCCACGTTGGACTGTGCCTGTGCAAACTCAGCATAGTTGCCGTAGAAAGCCACCTGGTCCTGCTGGTAGGTCTTGAGGGTGTCCATGACGTCCTGTGCCTTGCCAGCGGCGGGCTGGATGGCCAGCACCAGACCGGCATCGCCGTTGTCGTTGCTCTTGATGCCCCTGTAGCTGGTCACATCGTCGGCTTTCAGGCCAAAGTCGTACTCGATGTTCATGGCCGTTATCTCAAACTGGTTGGAGATGGGGTCAGCCTCGAGCAGAGCGTCTACGGCAGAAGCCACGGCGTCGGAAGCGCCGTTCTCCTCGGCGGAGACGGAAGCAGCAGGCTCAGAGGCGCTCGGGCTGGCGGCGTCGGAGGACGCTGCGCTCGAAGCGGCAGAGGATGCAGAGGAAGCAGAGCCGCCGCAGCCTGCCAGCAGGACACAGCCCGCAGCCAGCGCAGCAGCAGAAAGGACGAGTTTCAGACGAATATTCATAAAAGATTTCCCTCTTTTGTCGTTAAAATTCTGAGGCCCGGCCGCCCCAAAAACTGTCGGCCCAAAACCCCAAGATAGTCTACCATATCGACGGCAGAATTGCAAACGAAGCGTGAAATTTTAACCTTTTCTTCACCAGTGGATTCAGCCCTCGGCGGCGATGCTCTGCAGAGTCTCGATATATTCCTCAAAGCACAGGCCGCTGGCGTTGATCTTAGCGGCGTTCTCCACGCCCACATACCGCCAGTGCCAGGGCTCGTAGATGATCTCCGTCTTGTCCTCGGCGTCCTTGGGGTAGCGGAGGATGAAGCCGTAGTCGCCCGCGTGCTCACAGAGCCAGCGGAAGGCGGCGGTCTTCTCGAAGCCCTCGTCCAGACCGGTGTGCTCCGGGCTGTTCAGGTCGGCGGCGAGGCCGCAGTTGTGCTCGGAGTATCCCGGAGGGTTGACGACGGCAGCGGCCTTTTCCTTGGCGGTGGCGTTGTCGTAGCCCTTGTCGAGGTAGTATTTGGTCTTCCGCTCGTAGAGGCTGGTCTGGTACTTGACGCTGCGGTAGCCGCTCTGCATCCAGACGGTCACGCCGTCGGCGGCAGCGGCTTTCTGCATCTCAAGGAAGGCGTCGCAGGCCACGGTCTGCAGCGTCTTGTTGACGGCGGTGGCAGAGCCGCACTCCTTGGTATCAAAAGTATAGTTGTCCGGCATCTTGCTGGTGTGGTTCACCAGCACCATCAGCGGGTCGGCCAGCATGGCGCGGGCCTCGTCGGCGGTGAGGCCGAGGGCGTTGGCAGGCGCAGCGGTGTTCTCGGCAGAGCTCACAGTGGAATCGGCGATGCTCTGGGCCGGCATGGAGATGGCGGACGCCGCCGAAGCGCTGGGGACGACGGCATGACGGGTGAGCAGGAAGGAGACGCCGCCTGCGGCGACGCAGAGCATCACGGTAAGGCCGGCCACCCGGCGGATGGCGCGGTTACGTCTGCGGCGGCGCACCTCGGCGCGGGTAAGGCGCCGGCGGTGAGGATGAGGAGCAGAGGGATTCATAATGGACCTTCTTTCTTGTTGAGGGTGTGTATATTTTTGCACACGGGCGGACATCCTATTCCCGGGAGGCGAACAGGATGAAAATGTCGGCTGAGGAATACGGGCGCAGGGTGCGCCGGGTCGGCCCGCCCTCGCCGCTGGGCAGGGACTGCCTCTGGGCGTTTGGCGTGGGCGGCAGCATCTGCCTGCTGGGCGAGGTGCTGCGCGGGTGGTATCTGACCATGGGGCTCGACAAAGAGCTGGCCGGGACGCTCACCAGCTGCACGCTGGTGGCGCTGTCGGCATTGCTGACGACGCTGGGCCTCTACCAGAAGCTGGCCGCGAAAGCGGGCGCAGGCACCCTCGTACCCATCACGGGCTTTGCCAATGCGGTGGTCAGTGCGGCCATCGAGTTCAAGACCGAGGGCCGTGTGCTGGGGACCGGCGCGAAGATGTTCATCATCGCCGGGCCGGTCATCGTATACGGTACGCTGGCGGCGGTTCTCTACGGCAGCGTTTACTGGCTGCTGCAGTAAAAGTCCCCCTGCCAAGGATACGCATAAGAAAGCGCGGAAATTGCACTTTCACACTAAAATTCAGTATACCACAAAAAACAGATAAAATCAGCCCCATAAAGGAGGAAACTGTGATGGCTGCACGACGCGGAGACACTCTCTTGTTCCCGACGCCGCCTGTCGTGGCGGCTCATGCGGCCATCGGCGGCAAAAAGGAGGGCGAAGGCCCCCTTGCCGCCTGTTTCGACGAGCTGAGCGCCGACAACTTTTTCGGCCAGTCCAACTGGGAGGCCGCCGAGAAAGAAATGGCCCTGCGGGCGGCGCGGCTCTGCCTCAAAAAGGCTGAGACGACGCCGGATAACGTCAGCCTCGCGCTGGCGGGCGACTTACAGGCCCAGTGTACCGCGTCCAGCTACGCCCTGCGGGAGCTGGGCATCCCCTTTGTCGGCCTCTTCGGGGCCTGCAGCACGATGGCCGAGGCGCTGGGCCTCGGTGCGGCGCTGTGCAGTGCAGGCATGGCCGACGGCCTGCTGACTGTGACGTCCAGCCATTTCTGTGCGGCAGAACGTCAGTTCCGCACGCCGCTGAGCTACGGCGCTGTCCGCACGCCCACCGCCCAGTGGACGGCTACGGCGGCGGGTGCCTGCCTGCTGCGGCCCGCCGGTGAGGGTGTGCAGCTCTGCGCCGCCACCTTCGGACGGGTGCAGGACTATAAAATAAAAGACATCAACAACATGGGTGCGGCCATGGCCCCCGCTGCCGCCGCGACTCTTTTGCACTATCTGAAGGACACCGGCAGCGCCCCGGCGGACTTCGACCGCATCTACACCGGCGACCTCGGCCATGTGGGCAGCCAGCTCCTGCGCGACCTGCTGGCGGCAGAAGGACTTCTGCTCAAGAACCATGTGGACTGCGGCTGCATCCTCTACGATGCCGCCGAGCAGACTGTGAAGAGCGGCGGCTCCGGCCCGGGCTGCTGCGCCTCCGTCCTCTGCGGGCATATCCTGCCCCGCCTCGAGAAGGGGACCCAGAAGCGGGTGCTCTTTATCGCCACCGGCGCGCTGATGAGCCAGACGACCTTTTTGCAGAAGGAGAGCATCCCGGCCATCGCCCATCTCGTGGAGCTGCGCAGCCCGCAGCAGAAGGAGGAAAACGGATGAATTACTTCTGGGCCTTCGTGGTGGGCGGCGGCATCTGCGTCATCGGCCAGCTGCTCATCGACCTCACCGGCCTGACCCCGGCCCGCATCCTGACGGGCTATGTGGTGGCGGGCGTCATTCTCTCGGCGGTGGGGTGGTATGCGCCACTGGCGGAGTTCGCAGGGTGCGGGGCCACCGTGCCGCTGCTGGGCTTCGGCCATCTGCTGGCGAAAGGTGTGCGGACGGCCATCGAAGAGGAAGGGGCCATCGGCATCCTCACCGGCGGGCTGACTGCCGCCGCGGCAGGGATCACCACCAGCCTTGTGTGCGGAGTCGTCTGCTCGTGGGTTGGGAAGAGCCATGACCAGAATTAGAAAAACATCCCGGCTCAAACCGGGATGTTTTTGTGTGCAAGGCGGGCCGTTTCGCCTCATTTTTCGCCCGGAGTGCGTTATATTGGGGCCAGAAGGAGGCGAAAAGCCATGCGACAGGAAACACAATGGACAACGATCTTCTGGGAGGGTTGGACGGCGCTGGCGCTCTGCGCAGCGGCAGTGTTCTGGCCCGGCAGTGCGGCGCTGGGCTATCCGGCTGTGCTCTGGCCGGGGCTGACCCTTGCGGCGGCGGTCCCCGTCCTCTGGGCCGGGTGGTGGCTCTGGGCGGAGAAGGCTCCGCCGCTGCCGGAGGAGAAGCTGATGGCGAAACCGGGGAGGATACATATTGTTACTGAGGAGGCTCTTCTGTGATGAGGGGAGAGCGTTTTCTCGCGCCGGTGGCGCGGGGTCAGAGCGCGGTTACGCTGGGATAAGTTCTCTTTTGCGTGCCAAAAGAGAACCAGAAAAGCACCAGCGATTTCGACGCGCTGGATCCACGAGAAAGGGGCTGCTCGCCCCTTTCAGACCCCGAAGGGGTTGTCGAAACGGAAAAAAGCTAGTCGCTGCGCTTAACGCTTTTTTCTCGTTTCTCCGATTTGCTGCTTCGCAGCTGGTGTTACGCCCTCGCAGGGCGTAAAGTCCAGCAGAAACGTGAAATCTTCGGCGGAGCCGTAAATGGGAGAAGCACAAAAAAATGCGTTTAGCGAAGCGGCTAGCATTTTTGGGCTTCGACCTCATCTTTGGAATTGTTAAGGGCGAGCAGCCCTTAACTCGTTGCGGGGAGAGTGGAGTCCAGAGGTAGGGAGGGGGGATTCGAAACACCCCTCCCTACCTCTGGCCCGCGCGGAGCGCAAAGCCATTTGACCGAAAGAGAAAACTGCCCCGCGCCACCAGCGCGAGAACCAGCTCAAAGAAAAAACCAGTCCCGCCTCTGGCCCGCGCGGAGCGCATTGCCATTTGACCATAAAATAAAACTCACCCCGCGCCAAAAGCGCGCAAGCTCACTTTACCGTCCCGAAAAATAAAAAACAAAAACCCCCGCACCGGGGTCCCGGTACAGGGGTTTTGTTCGTCAATCAAACTGCGATCAAGCGTTCTTGTTAGCACGCTTTGCCATACGGCTGATCTTGCGGCTAGCGGTGTTCTTCTTGATGACACCCTTAGCGCGAGCCTTGTCGATCGCGGAAACAGCAGCCAGGACGGTTGCGTCCTTGTCAGCGGCATTCGCATCGATGGCAGCGTCTGCCTTCTTGACGACTGTTTTCAGGTTGGTCTTAATGGCCTTGTTGTGAGCCTGCTCTGCAACAGCCTGCACGACACGGTCCTTCTGAGATTTGATGTTAGGCATTCGTTCCACCTCCTTGGCTACCTATAACAGCGCACCTTATGATACCATATTTGCCGCTCCAGCGCAAGCATTTTTTCGATTTTTGTTTCAAAAAGTTTTGATTTTCCCATACTTTTTGTGCCGCGAGGCCCCAAAACCGGCTTTTTGGCGGCAAACAGAGCAGAAAAGAGGGAAAATCATGCGCTTGACAGATATGGCGGACGAGCTCTACACGGCCGCGGCTGACCTGCCCGGCGGAGTCCGCGCGGCCACGGCAAAACGGGGCGGCGTGACGGTGACGCGGGTGGAGATCGCCCGGGAGGGCCTCGAGAAGCCCCGGGGGCGGTACGTCACGCTGGAAGTTCCCAGTGTCAGTGTGCTGGACGAGCGGGACGCCGAGGTCATCGAGCAGGCAGCGGACGAGCTGCGGGCGCTTCTGCCGCCGGAGGGGCCGGTGCTGGTGCTGGGCGTGGGCAACCGCCGGGTCACCGCCGACGCCCTCGGCCCCCGCACCGTCCAGAAAATTTTTGTCACGATGGGCGCAGGCTGTCCGCCGGTGAAGGGCATCCGCCCGGTGGCGGCGGTGGCCCCGGGCGTCTCGGCGTCCACCGGTCTGAGCCTGCAGCAGCTGGCCGGTGCGCTGGTGCGGGAAGTGCGGCCCACGGCCCTCATCTGTGTGGACAGCCTCTGCTCGTCGGAACCCCAGCGTCTGGGCCGGACGCTGCAGTTCTCCGACACCGGCCTCTGCCCGGCCCAGCCAGGCAGCAGCAAGCATCTGGACGCGGCCCGTCTGGGCCTGCCGGTGATTGCGGCGGGCATCCCCACCCTGATGATGGCGCAGGAGGGCAAAGACCTCGTGGTGACGCCCCGGGAACTGGACAGCGTCATCGCCCACGGGGCCGCCCTGCTGGGCGCGGCCATTAACCGCGCCTTGCAGCCGAGGCTCAGCATCGCCCAGCTCTGCTGGCTGGTGGGATAAAACCAGGCCGTCCATCATATTGTATGGATAAAACAAAAGGGGAGGGGGCAGTCTATGCGCTATGGCGAGGCCGGGCAGAGCCATCTGCTGCCCTTTCTGGGCGCAGCGGCCCTTTTTGCGGCTCTGACCATCACGGCCCACAGCGTTGTGCTGGGGCTGGCGGCGGTCATCGCCGGGCCTGTCCCGGCGGCGCAGACGGCGCTCTCCCTGAGCCGAAAGGCCGTCTCCGGCGCGGCACAGGAGGAGGCCGCATCTGTGGCCGAAGCCGCCCCTGAAAGCACCGGGACTGCCGCCTCTCAGCCCGAAGCCGCCGCCCCGACAGGCGGCATCGAAAGCTATCTTGTGGAGCTTCTGGGTGACGACGCCCGGCCCGAAGGCGCGGGCGCAGTGATTGAAAAAAATTACCCGCAAGGCAGCGGCGAAAAGTACGTTGCCTGCGGCGCGGGCAGCATCAAGAACAACACCCGACAGACTGCGGCGGACATCGCGGCAGAGATACAGGAGCCGCTGCCCTTTGGCGTCGAAAAGGACAGCCCTGACCCGCAGATCCTCATCATGCACACCCACGCTACTGAGGACTACCGCCTCTCGGCGGGGCTGTGGTATTCGCCCGGCGACGGCGCCCGCACCACTGACACGAACCTGAATATGTGTGCCGTGGGCCGGGTGATGGCCGACACCCTCAACGCCGCCGGGCTGAACACTCTCCACGACGAGACCCTGAACGACTACCCCAGCTACACCGGCAGCTACGAGAACAGCCGGGCCGTCGTCCAGCGGTATCTGGCCCAGTACCCCAGCATCAAGGTGGTGCTGGACGTCCACCGGGACGCCATCGAGACAGAGGGCGGTTCCCGGATGGCCCCGGTCTGCACCGTGGACGGGCGGCAGGCCGCGCAGGTCATGATCATCTGCGGGTGTGACAACGGCGGCAGCGTCCGGCTGCCGGGCTGGCGGCAGAACCTCCGTTTCGCCGCCGCATGGGAGCGGAGCATGGAGGGGATGTACCCCGGGTTCACCCGGCCTGTGCTGTTCAGCTACCGCTTTTATAATCAGGACCTCACCACCGGCAGTTTGCTCATCGAGATAGGAGGCCACGGCAATAACCTCAACGAGGCCCTCTACGCCGGGCAGCTGGCGGCCAACGGCCTTGTGCAGGCCCTGCTTGGCCCGGATACTTGACGAAACGGCGGCAAAGTGCTATATTTTACTGGTAAATGCAGTGATTGGGAAAAGTAGCGCATCACAACGCCACAGAGAGCGCGGCAGAGCTGGGAGCCGTGCGCGGACGGTGCGTGAACGAACACCCGGGAGCAGCAAACTGAACAGGGCGCAGTGAGAAAAATGCGCCGCCAGTAGGTGCGCCGCAGGCTCAGCGTTAACGGAGCAGCGCTTTTACTTGAGCGCGTGAGCGACCGGACACTTCCGGTAATTCAGGTGGCACCGCGGACATTACAAGACAGCTTGTTCGCCCTGAACTTTCAGGGAGAAAAGCTGTCTTTTTACTTTATATCGGAGGTAATCTGAAAATGGAACGCACTGAGATCGTTTCGCTGTACAAGAACACCCCCGCCGATGGTACGGTCGTCACCGTATGCGGCTGGGCAAAGAACATCCGCGACTCCAAGAACATCGGCTTCATCGCCCTGTCTGACGGCGGCTGCTTCAAGACCCTGCAGGTCGTGCTGGAAGCCGGCAAGCTGGCAAACTACGATGAGGTCGTCCACACCGGCCTGTACAGCAGCCTGCGTGTCGTGGGCCGCATCGTGTTGACTCCGCAGGCAAAGCAGCCCTTTGAGCTGAACGCTGATTCCGTCGAGATCCTGGGCGACTGCCCCGCCGACGAGTATCCGCTGCAGAAAAAGAAGATGAGCATGGAGTATCTGCGCACCATGCCCACCCTGCGTCCCCGCACCAACACCTTCAACGCCGCTTTCCGCGTCCGCAGCGTGGCCGCTTACGCCATCCACAAGTTCTTCCAGGAGAACGGCTTTGTCTACGCCCACTCTCCGCTGCTGACCGCTTCCGACTGTGAGGGTGCCGGCGAGATGTTCCGCGTCACCACCCTCGACCTCGACAACGTCCCCAAGAACGAGGACGGCACCGTCGATTACACCAAGGACTTCTTCGAGAAGCCCGTCAACCTGACCGTTTCCGGCCAGCTGGAAGCCGAGGCCATGGCAATGGCGTTCGGCAAGGTGTACACCTTTGGCCCCACCTTCCGCGCGGAGAAGAGCTTTACCACCCGCCACGCCGCCGAGTTCTGGATGATCGAGCCGGAGATGGCGTTCTGCGATTTGAACGGCTACATGGACACCGCCGAGGCCATGACCAAGTACGTTATCCGCTACGTTCTGGACAACTGCCCCGATGAGATGGCTTTCTTCAACCAGTTCATCGACAAGGGCCTCATCGAGCGCCTTGAGCTGGTGGCAAACAGCGAGTTTGGCCGCATCAGCTACACCGACGCCATCGAGATCCTGAAGAAGAACAACAAGAAGTTCCAGTTCCCCGTGGAGTGGGGCGTGGACATCCAGACCGAGCACGAGCGCTACCTGACCGAGGTAGTGTTCAAGAAGCCCGTCTTCGTCACCGACTACCCGAAGGAGATCAAGAGCTTCTACATGAAGCAGAACGCCGACGGCAAGACCGTGGCCGCAGCCGATATGCTGGTCCCCGGCATTGGCGAGCTCATCGGCGGCAGCCAGCGTGAGGAGGACTACGACAAGCTCGTGACCCGTATGGACGAGCTGGGTCTGGACAAGTCCAGCTACGACTGGTACCTGAACCTCCGCAAGTTCGGCGGCGTGGAGCACGCAGGCTATGGTCTGGGCTTCGAGCGCATGATCATGTACCTCACGGGCATCCAGAACATCCGTGACGTGCTGCCCTTCCCCCGCACGGCTTACGGCTTCTGATCAGTGAGTCAACCTCTTCGTCATTGCTTCGCAATGCCACCTCTCCTGACGAGGAGAGGCTTTGGCAGAACGGGAAACTTTTCCTTTTCGCCAGAGGCTCCCCTCGGTAGGGGAGCTGGCAAAGCCGCAGGCTTTGACTGAGAGGTTTTCTTTTATTTTCAACAAGGAGAGCAAAACAAGTGGAAAACATCGCCCCGGCATTGCTGGAATGGTTCTACAAGAACCAGCGCATCCTGCCTTTCCGCACCGACCCCAGCCCCTACCACGTCTGGCTCAGCGAGATCATGCTGCAGCAGACCCGCGTCTCGGCGGCGCTGCCCTATTATGAGCGCTTCCTCGCCGCCCTGCCGGATATTCCCGCGCTGGCGGCGTGCGAAGAAGAAAAGCTCCACAAGCTCTGGGAGGGGCTGGGCTACTACAGCCGGGTGCGCAACCTGCAAAAGGCGGCCCGCATCGTCTGTGAGCAGTACGGCGGGCAGCTGCCAGCCGACTACGACGCCCTCCGTGCTCTGCCCGGTATCGGGGACTACACAGCGGGAGCCATCGCGTCCATCAGCTTCGGGCTGGCGGTCCCGGCGGTGGACGGAAATGTGCTGCGGGTGTTTTCCAGACTGTATAATGACCCCGGCGTTATTACAGAACCGGCGGTAAAACGAGCTTTTACGGCCCGGGTCATGGAGCATCAGCCCCCCGAAAAGGCGGGCGACTACAACCAGGCTCTGATGGAGCTGGGCGCACTGGTCTGTGTGCCGAACGGCGCACCGCTCTGTGAGCAGTGTCCGCTGGCCTCTCTGTGCGAAGCCCGCAGGGCCGGTACGGCGCTGGAACTGCCCCATAAGGCTGCGCCCAAGGCACGGCGCATCGAGCCGGTGACGGTAGTGCTGGCCGAAGACGCCGAAGGACGTTTCCTGTTGCAGCAGCGGCCCCAAAAAGGTCTGCTGGCCGGTCTGTGGCAGCCGCTTCTGTGGGAGGGCGAAGCCCTCAGCGCCGAAGAAGTCTGCGTCCGGCTGGAAGCGCTGGGCCTTGCCTGTGAGAGCATCGAACCTCTGCCGGCGGCAAAGCATATTTTCAGCCACATCGAGTGGCGGATGAGCGGCTATTCTGTCTGCGTCGGCCGTGCGGAAGCCCCGGCGGGCTGTGTCTGGGCCAGCCGCGAACAGCTGCAGAACGAATACACTCTGCCCGGCGCATTCAAGGCGTATAAGAAAAAGCTGGGACTCTGAAAAAAGCAAAATTTTGCCTTTTTGGTTGTAATTTTCGTGAAGTCCGGGTATAATAGTTTCAGAATAGACCGAGCCTGTGCCGCGGAACGACCGCTGAAAATAGCTGGACCGCTGGTTCGACCGAAAAGGAGTGTGCTGAACCTATGAAGAAATCCTGTCTGATCGCTGTTATCGCAACGCTGGCTGCTGTGGCTGGTGCGCTGGCTGCTGTGGCTGTTTATCTGCGCCGCCGTGAGAAGGAGCTGGACGAGTACGAGCGTCTGCTGTTCGGCGAGGATACCGCCGCCCCCGCTGAGGAAGAGCCTGCTGAGGCCGAAGACGAGGCTGCAGAAGAGGCTGCTCCCGCTGAGGATACTGCCGAATAACGCGGGCCGAAACAGAACAAAATGACGAAGGGCGCACCGGCAGTCTGTAACAGGGCTGTGTCGGTGCGCCTTTTTATACCCTCTCAGGCGCTTGCACCCAAACTTTAGGAGGAGAGTACATATGAAGCGGCTTTTGTTATGGCTCATCGGCGTTGCGCTGGGCGTCGTGGTGCTGCTTGCGGCGGTGCTGGGCGTGAGCTATTCGTTCACCTCGGAGGGCGCGAAGCCCGCGTCTGAGGTGCAGTTCGCCGGGCAGGAGCTGGAGCCCAACGGCTGGTGCTGGCAGGTGCCGCTGCTGGGCGGGCAGGTGGATAAAGTCTTCGCCAGCCCCCGCACCCTCACGGTGCAGAAGCTTGGCGTCCTCTACGACGCCCACCCGGCCTTCGCCCTGCCCGAGTGGTACAGCTACGGCCCGCTGACCATCACCGACAGCGCGGGCAATGTGGTCTTCGAGGGGACTGCGGCCACCTACGACGATTTTTTGTTCCCGGCCAACGGCGACTATAAGGCCGAGCTGACCGTCTGGCGTCTGCCGGAAAATATGCTGGCCACCCAGTTCGAGGGCGGCAGCACCGGCGAGCTGCGGCAGGACGTCCGGCTCGAAAAGCCCGCGAAGCCCATCGGCTGGTATTATTACTCTTTCCGCTTTACGCTGCAGGCAAGCGCCGAGGTGGAGCTTTCCGCCGAACGGATGGAGCAGGGCGGCACGGTGGCCGCGGCTTTCACCGGCATGGTGGGTGAGACGGCTCCCACGGTGGAAACAGACCTCGGCAATGTGCAGGCTGTCCGTCTGGGCAGCGGGTGGCGCGCCTATATCCCGGCGGCCTACAATGCCGCTGCCGGTGCGCACGAAGTGACCTTTACCGTGGGCGGCGAGACGGTGGTGAAGAACATCACCGTCATCCCGAAGGACTTCGGCACGGTTGAAATCGAAGCCGAACCGGAAGCCTCCGAAGCTGCCAACACCGAGTTCCGCAACGCCGTCTGGCCCCTCTATGAGCAGCCCGCCCGCGAAAAGCTGTGGAGCGGCGGCTTCGCCTGCCCGGCAGAGAATTACATGACCCTGGTGGACTTCGGCCAGACCAAAGTCACCGGCGGCAAGCAGGGCAGCAAATCAAACTCCACGAAACTCTACACCATCCCGGGCGACCCCTGCCGCGCCCCGGCCAACGGCGTCGTGGTGCTGGCCCGGAACCTCGCCCTCACCGGCAACACCGTCGTCATCGACCACGGCTGCGGGCTGCGCAGCTACCTCTACGGGCTGGATGTTCTCTCGGTGAGCGAGGGTCAGAGCGTGGAGTGCGGGCAGGCCGTGGGCGCATTGGGCGAAGACCTGACCATGGACTTCAAGCTCGGCAGCAAGAGCATCAATCCGTGGCTGCTCTTCCAGACCAGCGGCGGGCTGTTCTGGAAGGAGAATGGGTGAGGTCGGCAAATCGGAATTTGAAAGGAGAAAACTCATGTATCCGTTAATATCTGTTTTTATTATAGTAGTTGGTGCGCTACTATTGGTTTTTGCAAATAAAATTATAAAAAATAACAAGGTTAATCGAATTGGCATTAAAGTGGTTGGCGGTATTCTAATTATAGTTGGTTTACTTCTGCTGTATTTTTTATTATCAGGAAAATTGACATTGCCATTATCTAAGTAAGTGAAATTCAAGTTTATCATAAAGAATCCAGATATAAAACGAGCAGAGCCTCTACCTTTCGGTGGAGGCTCTGCTCGTTTCCTATCTGCGGTTTTGCTCAGGAAATGGCGTCCACGTCCCACTTCATCTGGACGGCGTCGGCGCCTTCCAGTGCGATGTGGAGCGCACCGGCGTTGTCGATGGCCTGCTCCGGCGTCCGTGCGCCACACAACACGTGCAGGCCGGGGATCATCCGGGCCGTCAGGGCGATGACCAGCTGCGCCTTGGTGCAGTGGTATTTCTCGCAGAGGTCAGACCAGCTGTCCAGCAGCCGGATGGCCTGCACCCGGCGGGCGGGCTGGAAGCAGGGGTTCGTGTTCCGGGTGCTGCCCTCGGGGTAGGTGGTGTCCATGGTCACCTTGCCGGTGAGCAGGCCCTGCTCCAAGGGAGAATAAGCCTGAATGGACACGCCCAGCTCCTTGCAGGTGGGCAGCAGCTGCTTTTCGATGCGGCGGGTCAGCAGGCTGTACTTTTCCTGAATGACATCCAGCTGGCCGTATTTGCAGTAGCCGCGGATGAACTCAGCGGTGGTGTTGGACGCGCCGATGGCACGAATTTTGCCCTGCTCCTTGAGCTTCATCATGGCTTCGACGGTCTCTTCCAGCGGGAAGATGTTCAGGTCGGGCGTCTGCCAGTGGGTGTAGAGCACGTCCAGATGGTCGGTGCCGAGACGGCGCAGGCTGTCTTCCACATCCTCGATGATGCTCTTGGCCGACAGGTCGCGGTAGGTCTGCACGCCGTCCACCACCTTGTGGAGAACGGGGCTTTCGTGCCGCCACTCGAGGCCGCACTTGGTGGAGAGGATGACCTTGTCCCGGTCGATGTGGCGCAAAGCTTCGCCCACCACCTCTTCGCTGTGGTAAAGGCCGTAGATGGGGGCGGTGTCTATCCAGGTGATGCCCTGCTCCACGGCAGTCTCGATGGCTTTTACCGACAGGGCGTCGTCGTTGTCGCCCCACCAGCTGCCGCCGCCGATGGCCCAGGTGCCAAGCCCCAGAAATGGTGCAGAGAGGCCGCTTTTGCCAATGTTACGTTTTTCCATAAATCGTTACCTTCTTTTCCGGCAGCGCCCCGCGAAGGGGGGTGTTGTCGCTGACTGGTATATATTGTTGCATTTTAGATTTATTCCAAAAAGAGCTGCCATGCAGGTCTTCTGCACAGCAGCTCTTGGGAACCTGTAACTTAAATATTGCCAAATTCGCTCAGCTTTAACGTCTCATTGTGCGTTTCAGCCCAGCGGATAGCCCAATCGGAGGTAAACAGGAGCAGGCGGTTGCCCTTCATGTCCTCGACGGCCTTGGTGTCGCTGGTGAGGTCGAGGTCACGCAGGACGTAAGTGTCGGGGTCGTTCTGGATCCAGCGCAGCTGCTCGAAGGGGAGCTGCTGCATCCGGATCTCGACGTTGTACTCGGTGTTCAGACGGTACTCCAGCACTTCCAGCTGCAGCACGCCGACGACGCCGACCACGACTTCTTCCATACCGCCGCCCACTTCGCGGAAGATCTGGATAGCGCCCTCCTGAGCGATCTGCTCCATGCCCTTCACGAACTGCTTGCGCTTCATGGTGTCCTTCTGCTCGATGCGGGCAAAGTGCTCGGGGGAGAAGGTGGGGATGCCGGCGAACTCGATCTTCTTCTTGCCGGTACACAGGGTGTCGCCGATGGAGAAGATGCCCGGGTCGAACAGGCCGATGATGTCGCCTGCGTAGGCTTCATCGACGATGGCGCGGTCCTGCGCCATCAGCTGGGTGCCGGTGGCCAGCTTGATGTTCTTGCCCTCCTGCACGTGGTAGGCTTCCATGCCGCGCTCGAACTTGCCCGAGCAGATGCGCATGAAGGCGATACGGTCGCGGTGGGCCTTGTTCATGTTGGCCTGAATTTTGAAGATGAAAGCCGAGAACTCATCGCGGCAGGGGTCAACGGCCTCGCCGGTCAGGCTGTCCACGCGGGCCAGCGGGGTGGGGGTGAGGCGGAGAAAGTTCTCGAGGAAGGGCTCGACGCCGAAGTTGGTCAGCGCAGAGCCGAAGAACACGGGGCTCAGCTCGCCGCGCAGCACGCGGTCGAGGTCAAATTCCTCGGCAGCACCGTCCAGAAGCTCAATTTCGTCCACCAGCTGCTGGTGCAGGTAGGGGGTCAGCATCTCGTCCAGTGCGGCATCGCCCAGCTCAGCCTCGGTCTCCTCGACTTTCTTGACGCCGTTAGCGCGGCCGTCGCTGGAGAAAGCAAGGACCTTGCGGGTGTTGCGGTCGAACACGCCCTTGAACTCCTTGCCGCAGCCGATGGGCCAGTTCATGGGGTAGGTCTTGATGCCCAGAATTTCTTCGATGTTCTCCATCAGCTCGAAGGGGTCGCGGGCCTCGCGGTCCATCTTGTTGATGAAGGTGAAGATGGGGATATGGCGCAGGGTGCAGACCTTGAACAGCTTGATAGTCTGGGCCTCGACGCCCTTTGCGGCGTCGATGACCATGACAGCCGAGTCGGCTGCCATCAGGGTGCGGTAGGTGTCCTCCGAGAAGTCCTGATGGCCCGGGGTGTCCAGAATGTTCACGCACTTGCCTGCGTAGTTGAACTGCAGCACAGAGGAAGTGACGGAGATGCCGCGCTGCTTCTCGATGTCCATCCAGTCGGACACGGCGTGCTTTGCGCTCTGCTTGCCCTTGACAGAGCCTGCCTGATTGATGGCTCCGCCGTACAGCAGCAGCTTTTCGGTCAGCGTCGTTTTGCCGGCGTCGGGGTGGCTGATGATAGCAAACGTCCGGCGGCGCTCGATTTCTTCACGATTTGTCATAAAAGTTTCGTTCTCCTGAGATGCGGCCCCGCGAAGGGCCGGGTGGATGTATCAGCAAACAATAGGGTCTGTTTCCATGGGAAACTCTCCTATAAAATTACATACAACGCTTATTTTAACAGAAAATCCACATGGATGCAAGAGTTTTTGCTATTTTTTCAGAACAAGGCAGGGCAGGGGCGCGGTGTCGGCCCAGTTGGCAAAATCGCACACCAGTACGGTATATTTTTCCAGCGGGAGAGCCCGCAGCCAGCCGAGGATGCTCTGCTTTTCGTCCGTGCCGATGACGCGGCCGCTGTAGAGGATGGCGCTGAGCACGCCGCCGGCGCGCAGCGCCGCGAGGGCGGCTTCCAGCGCAGGGATGCTGCTGTCTGCTGTGGAGAAGACGCTGTGGTCGGCCCCGGGCAGCCAGCCGAAGTTGAACATCACGATGTCCGCCGTGCCGGGCCGGACATACTGTAAGAGGTTCGCGTGGCTGTCGCAGATAAGCTCTGCCGTGAGGCCCTGCTTTTCGAGCCGGGCGCGGGTGGAAGTGATGGCCTCGGGCTGGATGTCGAAGCCCAGCACCCGGCCTTCCGGGCCGACAAGGCGGCAGAGGAACGCCGTGTCGCCGCCGTTGCCGCAGGTGGCGTCGATGCAGAGCTTCGGGTGGGGGAGATGGGCGGCAAGATAGTCCTGCACGAAGCGCACCGCCGTCAGATCGGGGGTGCGGCGGCGGACGAGCCGCCCATCCTCAGGCGCAAAGCCGAATTTCTGCCAGAACAGCCCTTCGCCCTCGTCGGCGGGCAGGGGCGCGGTGAACACCGTCGCAGCCTCCCGGTCATAACCGCCGAACCGGCGCAATATCTCTTTTAACAGGTAGGAGCCGTAGCCTTTCCGCCGCCACTGGGGCAGGACGGACAGGGCCGTGATGTCCGCGCCTTTTGGGGTGGGCGTGACGTCGCACCGGCCGATGATGTCGGCCTCTTTATAAAGGGCAAAGCCCGTTTGAGTGGCGCTGATTTTCATAGAAACTCCTTAGACTTTATTTCACACATTCTTCACTGGGGAAACGATTGATTTTCACAATTAGCAGATAGAATAAAACCGTGCCGGAGAGGAGCGGAAAAGCTCTTCCCCCGGCCGAAGTTGTTTTCATAGCCGGAGAGTGCCGAATGGGCGAGGATTTTTGCCGGCAGGCAAGGCGCTTTCCCGAAGCAATCCTAGGCGGATTGCAAGGGAAAGCAACGCAGTATGCGGGCAAAAAGACCGCTCAGACGGTGCGCAACGGTTATGAAAACAACTTCTAATCCCTTAGAAAGGAAGTAATCACGATGGATGAAAACAAATGGGAATATGACTATTCCTCTTCCAATAATCCTGCCGGTGATACCGGCTACCCCAATGTGGGTTCCAGCGGCATGAACACCGCAAACACTGCTTCTGCCTTCAGCGAGAGCACCCAGCCTTCCGGCGGCGCAACGCCGCCCCCCGCAGGCCCGCAGAACACAGCTCCTGCCGCGCCGAAGAAGCCTAAGAAGAATGCAGGCAAGGCTGTAAAGAGCATCGTCGCTCTGGTGCTGGCCGCAGCCATGGGCTTTATGGGCGGCTTTGTGGGCGCACGCTTCGGCGGCAATAACAAAGTCATCATCCAGCAGGTGGAGCGGTCTGACAGCTCTTCGGCAGACTCTGAGAGCGCGGCCGAAGGCACGACTGTTTCCAGCGGCATGACCACCGCACAGGTGGCCAAGACCGTCAGCCCCAGCGTTGTGGTCATCACCACCGAGCAGGTGGTCTACTCTCAGTGGTCCTGGTACGGCCAGAGCCAGGTGGAGAGCGGCGCCGGCAGCGGCGTCATCATCAGCTCGGATGGCTACATCCTCACCTGTGACCACGTCGTGAGCGGCGCGTCCAACATCACCGTCACCATCGGCGACAAGGACTACACCGCCACCGTCGTGGGCGAGGATTCCACCAGCGACATCGCCGTCATCAAGATCGATGCCGACGGCCTGACCCCCGCCATCGTGGGCGACAGCGACAAGCTGGCCGTGGGCGACAACGTGCTGGCCGTGGGCAACCCGCTGGGTGAGCTGGGCGGCACCGTCACCAGCGGCATCGTCAGCGCCCTGAACCGCAGTGTCTCCATCCAGAGTTCCAGCTCTGTCAACACCATGTCCCTCATTCAGATGGATGCTTCTGTCAGCCCCGGCAACTCCGGCGGCGGCCTGTTCAACATGAACGGCGAGCTGATCGGCATCGTCAACGCAAAGTCTTCCAGCTCTGACGCTGAGGGTCTGGGCTTCGCCATCCCCATCAACGACGCCATCAAGGTGGCGCAGGACCTGCTGGAGAACGGCTACGTCACGGGCCGTCCCTACATGGGCATCACCTATCTGGCTGTCAACGACGCACAGACGGCGGCACAGCTGGGCGTCAACGCCTACGGCATCTACGTCGTGGACGTCGTGTCCGGCGGCCCTGCCGATAAGGCTGGCCTCAAGGCCGGCGACCGCATCGTCAGCATCGACAACACCGAGGTAGCCCAGAAGACCGACCTTGGCACCCTGATGCAGGAGCACTCTGCCGGTGACACCCTGTCCATCACCGTCGCCCGCGACGGTCAGATGCAGACTGTCAGCCTGACGCTGGGCGAAAAGAACGCCTCCAACAGCGGAAATGGCACCAACGGCGCATCTCGTCAGGAGAAGTCTGCCGAGTCTGCACCTCAGCAGAACCCGCAGGGCTAAATCAGGACATTCCCCCGAAGTTCCTTTCTTCTTGTTGGGCGGCTCGTCGCGTAAAGCGGCGGGCCGCTTTTTGTTATACCTGGCCGAAAATGGTAGCGCTGCACGGGAGAAGTGTCACTTCGCCGCCGCAGACCCGGCTGGGGCCTTTCCAGAGCGCAGACGATACGCCGTCGCTCAGCAATTTCCACTGGCCGCCGGGCAGACGGACCCGCTTTTCTTCTTCCGTGGGATTGTAAAAGACGCAGAGCGCCCGCCATGCCGCGCCGTCGCCGGGTGCGGCGGGCAAAGTCCAGCCCACGAGGGGCTGTTCCAGCGAGAAAAATCGGATGGCCGCCGGGCTGGCCACGTCCGAGGCGCTCAGTCGGGGGAACTGCGCCCGCAGGCCCAGCAGGCCCCGGTAATAGTCCACCAGACCGTGGAACTGCGCGGCCCGCTTCCAGTCCAGACGGTTGAGGGAGGGCGAAGAGCGGTAGGTGTTGCCCTGACCTTTTTTGGTGCGGGCGAACTCCTCGCCGGCCTGCAGGAAGGGCATCCCCATGCAGGTGAGATAGATGCCCGCCGCCAGCCGGTTCTGGGCCAGCGCTGCCGAGTCGGCGGCAGTGTACTCGGGACGGGCGTACCGGACGAGCATCAGCTTGTCCCAGAGAGTGAAATTGTCGTGGGCAGAGACATAGCTGACGATTTGGGAGGGCGAATGGGCGGGCAGCTTGTCGCTGTGGCACCACGCGGCCACGGCCCCGCCGATGTCCCAGAAGCTGCCCGGTCTGCCCTCGACGTAACCCGGCTCCCGGGCGTCAAAACAGCCGCCCTTGATGACGTCGCGGGTGTTGTCGCAGAAGATGCCGATGCGCTCGGACAGCATGGCGAGGTTCGCCTTGTTGGCCTCGTACCGGTGGAGCTGGCTCCCGCCGCCCTGCCACGGCTCACCGTACATCAGGATGCTTCTGCCGCCCGGCAGAGCGTCCAGCGCGGCCCGCAGTTCGTTCATGGTGTCCACATCATAGAGGCCCATGAGGTCGAAGCGGAAGCCGTCGATGTGATATTCCTGCGCCCAGTAGAGCACCGAGTCGATGAGGTATTTCCGGGCCATGGGCCGCTCACTGGCAAACTCGTTGCCGCAGCCGCTGCCGTTGGAGAAGCTGCCGTCCGGGTTCTGCCGGAAGAAATAATAAGGCACCGTGCTGTTCAGCGGGTTCTCGCTGCGGTACATATGATTGTACACCACGTCCATGATGACGCCGATGCCCGCCGCGTGGAGAGAAGCGATCATCTCCTTGCACTCCCGCACCCGGACTTCGCCTTTCGCGGGGTCGGTGGAGTAGCTGCCCTCGGGGACATTGTAGTTGGTGGGGTCGTAGCCCCAGTTGTACTGCCGGGTGAGAGGGCGGCTCTCGTCCACACTGCCAAAGTCGAAGATGGGCATCAGCTGCACATAGCCCACTCCCAGCCGCTTGAGGTAGTCGAGGCAGGTGGGGAAGGTGCCGGCGGAAGAAAGGGTGGTCCCCTTCTGGGTAAAGGCCATGAATTTGCCCCGCCATGCATTCCGAACGCCGCAGGCCGGGTCTTGCGAGAAGTCGCGGACGCTGACCTCCCACACCGTCCGGCGGGAGGCCGGGACGATGACCCGGTGGTCGTGGCTCCAGTCGGGCGGGTCGATGCGGGGTGCGTCTAAAATCATGCTCCGCAGGCCGTTGACGCCCGCCGTCCGGGCGTAGGGGTCGCCCGTCTCGTATGCTGTGCCGTCCACCTCGACGGTAAAGGTATAGTAATGTCCGTGCTGGTCGCCGGGCAGATAGACCGACCAGACGCCCTGCCCGTGCTGTTCCAGCGGCAGGGTCCCCATGCAGGCCCCGCCGTCGCCCCGGCGGTAGAGGTTGACTGATACCTTCTGCGCCGTGGGCGCCCAGAGCCGGAGCCGGGTGCCGGAGGGGTTATATTCCGGCCCCAGAGGGCCGCTGTAGTTTGTCTGCCGTGCAAAGGCGCTGCTCTCGAACAGCGTTTTCCACTCTGCGGGCGTTTTCATTTCGTTCCATTCCCTTCGCATATCAAATCAATATAAAATTAGTGTACCCGCCTGCCCGTGGATTTTCAAGACTTTTCTTGCAAAAGGGGGCAAAGTACACTATACTGGGAAAAAACGCAGGACGGAGGCAGGCAGATGGCATACACCGACGATTGGGAGAACTTGATGAATGGAGTGTTCGGCCCGGGAGGAAAACTGCGCTTTGATACGCAGAAAACGCCGCCGGAAAAGCCCGGTCTGCCCGATATGAACGCAGCCCTGCTCGAGCAGCAGAAAAAGCTGGACGAAATGCTGAAAAAACAGAACGCCGAGCTGCGCAGAGACACCACACAGGAGGCGCTGGCCCAGAGCCGGAAGATGCTCGAGGATATGGAGGCCGACGGCCTGCTGGCCAAAGGCACCACCGAAGTCAGACAGGAGCATCTGGGCAGCTTCGAAGGGCTGGCCGCTGAGGTGAAAAAGACGGTGCTGGGGCAGGACGCCTTTGTGGACGGCGTCGTGCGGGCGATGCGCCGGCCTTTCGTGCTGGGGACGGAGGCCCCCACGGCCCGGAACGTCATCCTGCTCTGCGGTGCGCCCGGCACGGGGCGGCATTTCGCTCTGACGGAGACGGCCCGCTGCATGGCCGCCCGGGGTCTTTTGCAGAGCGATAAGCTGGCCGTCATGGATCTGGCGCTTTACCCCGACCCGGGGGCTGAAAAGCTCTTTTTGCAGGATCTGTACGCCGCCCTCCATGCGCCGGGCGAGATCCTGGTCTTTGAGCACTACGAGAGCTGCTACCCGGGCTTTTTGAAGACGCTGGCAGACCTGGCTGTCAAGAGCAGTGCGCCCCTGTCCAGCCGGTATCTCGTCAACAAGGAGGGCATCCTCGTGGACGCCGGGACGGCGCTGGCCCCCGGGGCGGTGAGCCGCATCACCCCCTGCGGCAAGTACCTTGTCTTCTTCTCCCGGAAGGGCCGGGAGGCGCTGGCCGATAAGTTCGGTGCGGCCTTCGTCTCGGCGCTGGGCGATGTCTGCGAGACCAGCGCCTTTGCGCGGGAAGCCCTCGCCGCGCTGGCGGCCCAGCAGCTCAACGCGCTGGCCGCAAAAGTAAAGACCCGCCTCGGCCTGACCCTGTCGGCGGGCGCGGATGTGCGGGACTATGTGGCGGCCCAGTGCAGCCCGAAGCAGGGTGCGGCGGGGCTGACCGCCTGCTGCGATAAGATATTCCGCGCTCTGAGCGAATACTGTCTGCAAACAGATGCCGCGCTTACCGGAACGATCACACTGACTGCCAGGGAGGACGGCCTAGACTTTGCCCTCAACGACGCCGGACCCCAGAAGCTCTTCGATTTACTGCCCGCCGCCTATACCGGCGCAGTGGAAGAGATCAGGAAAGAGCTGAACGACCTCGTGGGCCTTGCACCGGTGAAGGAATACGTCTTCGGCCTCGCCGATAACATTCAGGTGCAGCAGCGCCGTGCGGCGGCGGGCCTCAAGACCGCCAGCCTCTCGATGCACATGATCTTCACCGGCAACCCCGGCACCGGCAAGACCACCATCGCCCGGCTCGTGGCAAAGTACCTCAAGGCCATCGGCGCCCTCAAGGGCGGGCAGCTGGTGGAGGTGAGCCGGGGAGACCTCGTGGGCCGCTACACCGGCCACACCGCCCCCCTGACCAACAGCGTCATCCAGAGCGCGCTGGGCGGCGTCCTCTTCATCGATGAGGCCTACAGCCTCTACCGGGGCGAGCAGGACAGCTTCGGTCTCGAGGCCATCGACACGCTGGTGAAGGGGATGGAAGACCACCGCGACGAGCTGGTGGTCATCCTTGCGGGCTACACCAGGGAGATGGAGACCTTCCTGACCGCCAACAGCGGCCTTGCCAGCCGCTTCCCGAACAAGATAGAGTTCCCGGACTACACCGCCGATGAGCTGCTGGACATCACGAATGTGCTGGCGAGGGGCAAGGGCTACAGGCTGGCCGAGAGCTGCACGGAACCGCTGCGAGGTTACTACGAGCGCCGGCAGGCAGAGGATGCCCGCACGGCGGGCAACGGACGTCTCGCCCGCAACACGCTGGAAAAGGCCATCTTCAACCAGAGCCGCCGCCTCGTGGCAGAGCCAGCGGCGGAACTGGATGTCATCCTGCCCAGTGATCTGGAGCTCCAATGATAAAACCAAACGCTGGCACGAAATGTAGATGTCCATAAAACAGCATCAGTCCCGGCAGTAATGTCTGCCGGGATTGTTCTTGACGTACATTGAAGCCATATGATGTGATTAAACAGACTGATAAACTTGAGTTTATTTGATTAAGGAGAATTGAAAATAATGTTGGAATTAAAAAGATTGTCAGTTGATGATGGCTTAGATATTTACACAATGCTGCAAGAGATCCCTGCTGAAGAAAATGGATTAATTAACAAAGCCAACGGATTAACATTTGATGAGTATAAAGAATGGCTGATTGTAAAACAGAGGGATTCTGAGCAAGAAGGGATTGTAGATGGTTGGAAAGTGCCTTCTACAACTTTTTGGCTATATGCTGATGGTATTCCGGTTGGATTTGGTTCTGTCAGACATTTTTTGACTGAGGCACTGAGAAAAGCAGGAGGAAATATCGGGTACGGAATTGCACCAGCGTTTCGTGGAAAAGGATATGGAAAAGAACTGCTGAGATTATTGCTTAATGAAGCGAAAGAAATGGGAATAGATAAAGTGTTAGTAACCATTCTTTTAGATAACATAGCATCTCAAGCTGTGGCAATAGCAAACGGAGGTGTTGTTACTGAAAGAACTGACGAGAGAGTTTTCATTTGGATTGATACTAAGAAATAAAAAGGAAAATCAATTCCAATTTGTCAAACAGTAAGGGCGCACTTCTATACACTATTCGGTGTAGTGCGGTAATGTGCGATTTTGCACCGCATCCAAGCCTCCCGCGTCAGAGGGAGCCATGGATATTCCAGCCCTAACATAAAAAAAGAATCCGACCTTTGATTGCAGCCATAGGTCGGATTCACTTTTTTATGAGCAACCAGCTAAGGTGCCAGCGTTTGTTTTTTACAGATTTTCCATCCGCAGCAGGTAGTAGAGCACCTCGATAAGGACGTTCGGCGAGAGCAGCGATGCCGCATGGCTGCCCTCGATGAGCCGCTGTTCGCGGTTGGAAGCCGTCATCACATAGTCGGCCAGCTGGGCCAGCGGGCCGTGGCTGTCACAGGTGATGAGCAGCACCGGTACATCCCGCCCTTTGGCGGCAGCGGACACCTCTTCCAGCCTGGCGCTCTGCCCGGAGGCCGAGAGCACGATGAGGATGTCTTTGGGGGTCAGCGTCTGGGCAAAGGCAAGGTTTTTCTCGTGGACTGCGCTGGAAACGCACCGCTTGCCCAGGTGGCTGAACCGGATGGAGGCATCGAAGGCCACCGGCAGGCCGCCGCCCTCGGAGACCACCTCCATGACCTCGCAGCTGCGCAGCAGAGAGAGGATCTGCCGCAGCTGGCGGGTATCAATGGCCTGAATGGTGGCCCGCAGCTCCTCTTCGCGGTTTGCCAGAATGTTCAGAAGTGCCTGATGCAGCTCGTCCTGCCCTTCGTCCCGCATACGCTGGGCTTCCTGCTGCTCCATGGCGTCCCGTGCCAGCGCCAGCTGGAATTTGCGGTAGTTCTCGAACCCCAGTTTGTGGCACAGCCGGGTGATGGTGGCCTCGGACGAACAGCTCAGCCGGGCCAGTTCTGCTGACGTACACATCGACGCCCGCTTTACATCTGCAAGGATGCAGTCCGCAATGCGCCTCTCGGCGCTGTAAAGCTGGATGCCGGAACATAGCAGCGTTACTACGCTTCCGGGGGCTTCGCACATAAGTGATCCCTCCTCGCATTATGCGCAAGACGCAATTTCTTCTTGAGTTCTACTTGAGATTGTAGCAGTTTGAACGAAGAAAATCAATTCAAATTCCCATAAATTTTCAGGGTTGACGGAAATTGACTTTTTCTGCCGATTTTTGTATCCTGCACGGTTTTGCCGCAGAAAGCGCAAAAAATGCCCCTCCGCAGAGTGCGGAGAGGCATCGGGAACCAAATATTCAGCGCAGCTTAGTGCAGAAAGGTGTTTCAGCAGCCTTCCTTCTCAGCCAGCTTGCGGCCCATCAGCACGCCCATGACGGAGGCCATCATCAGGCCGCGGGTCCAGCCGGAAGAGTCGCCGAGGCAGTGCAGGCCCTTGATGTTGGTGTCGAGGTTCGGGTCCATCTTGACCTTGTTGGAGTAGAACTTCAGCTCAGGGCTGTACAGCAGGGTCTCGTTGGCGGCGAAGCCGGGGACGACCATGTCCAGCATCTTGATGAACTCGATGATGTTGGTCATGGCGCGGTAGGGCATGGCGGCGGTGATGTCGCCGGCCACGGCGTCCTTCAGGGTGGGCTTGACGTTGGACTGGGCCAGCTCCTTCGCCCAGGTGCGCTTGCCGTCGAGGATGTCGCCGTAGCGCTGCACCATGATGTGGCCTGCGCCCAGCATATTGGTCAGCTCGCCCACCTTCTGGGCGTAGGCGATGGGCTGGTTGAAGGGCTCGGTGAAGTTGTGGGAGACGAGGATGGCGAGGTTGGTGTTCTCGCTCTTCTTCTCCTTGAAGCTGTGGCCATTGACCACGGCCAGGTCGTTGTCATAGTTCTCCTGTGCCACGAAGCCGCCGGGGTTCTGGCAGAAGGTGCGGACCTTGTTCTTCCAGGGCTTCGGGTAGCCGATGAGCTTGGACTCATACAGCACCTTGTTCACCTTTTCCATGACCTCGTTGCGGCACTCGACGCGGACACCGATGTCCACGGTGCCGGGCTTGTGGGCGATATGGTGCTCTGCACAAATTTTCTCAAGCCAGTCTGCGCCGCGGCGGCCGGTGCCGATGACCACGGTGTCGCCGTAGACGGCGCGGGGCTCTCCGTCGCCCTGACGCAGCAGCACGCCCTTGCACTCCTCGTCTTCGAGGATGATGTTCTCGCACTCGGTGGAGAAGAGCATCTCCACGCCGTTGTCAGCCAGATAGTTCTGGATGGCGAGATAGAGCTGCTGTGCCTTCTCGGTGCCGAGGTGGCGGATGGGGCAGTCCACCAGCTTCAGACCGGCGTGGATGGCGTTCTTGCGGATCTCCTTGATGTCCTCGCCGGTGTAGATGCCCTCCACATGGGGGTCAGCGCCGAACTCGAGGTAGATCTTGTCGGTGTAGTCGATGAGCTCCTGCGCAAACTCTTCGCCGATGAGGCTGGGCAGGTCGCCGCCGACCTCATAGGAGAGGCTCAGCTTGCCGTCGGAGAAGGCGCCTGCACCGGAGAAGCCGGTGGTGATGGCGCAGGTGGGGCGGCAGTTGACGCAGTGGCCGATCTCGGCCTTGGGGCAGTGGCGCTTTTCCACCGGCTTGCCTTTTTCCACCAGCAGGATGTGCTTCTTGCTGCCGCGGCGCAGCAGCTCCACAGCGGTGAAGATGCCGGCAGGGCCGGCACCAACGATGATGAGATCGTACTTTTCCATAACTCTTTTTATCCTTTATATTGAATTGATTTGGGGTTTCGTTTTTCAGCAGAGGGTTAGTCTGCGGTCAGCGGGAGCAGACGGAGAGGGCAAGCCCGCTAACGTTATTTGTTCTCCTGCTCCACCTCGGCGCTCTCATCCACATAGTCGAGCTCCACAGCGGTGGACTCCACATCTGCGTGGGAGACATCCGGGGCGATGACGCCGTCGCCGTTCAGATCCTGGCCGGTAATGGCTTCCAGCATGGACTGGGTCTCCGGATGCAGCTTTATAAAGCGCCGGACGGCCAGCATGGTGTACAGGGCGCTCAGCAGGTTCAGCGCGCCTTCCAGGATGAGGATGAGGCCGATGGCCATCACCAGCGTCTCCATGGTGCCGAAGGGGTCCACCACCATCACGATGCCCAGCACGACGCTGAGCACGGCCAGCAGCAGAAAGATCTTCCAGCTCGAATACTCGCACCGGCGCAGTTCGAGAGCGTTCTGGATGCGGCCCAGACTGTCAAAGATGACGAACAGGCCGAACACGATGGGCAGCACCCGCACCACCACATCGCTGCGGATGATGAGGAATGCGCCCAGCGCCAGACAGACCAGCCCCGAGATGAGGGTGAGCTGGCTCTGGAACACGCCGCGCTCTACGACAAAATACCGCACCAGCTGCACTGCCGCGCAGGCCAGCACCACGCCGCCCAGCGCGTAACAGACCACGTTGAGGGCCGTGCCAGGCACCATCAGCAGGAAGATGCCCAGCGCCAGATAGAGCAGGCTCATGAGGATAAGGTTCCACTTCAGCTTTTTTGCCATAGAGTTCACGTTCCTTTCAGGTTATACGGCCGCGTCCTGCTTTTCGGAGAGCGGGACGATGACGGTACGGTTGATGCGGGCCATGAAAACGAGGCTCAGCGCAAGGCTGACCACCTCCGCGATGATGAAGGCCCACCAGACCATGTTCACCTCGCCGGTGCGGCTCAGCAGCCATGCAGCGGGGATGAGCACCACCAGCTGACGGCAGATGGAGACGGTCAGGCTGAACACGCCGTTGCCCAGCGCCTGGAACACCGAGCTCAGCACGATGCCGGCACCCGCCAGCAGGAAGTGGGGGCAGATGATGCGCAGCGCCGGGACGCCGATGGCCAGCATGGCGTCGCTGGCGGCGAAGAGGCCCAGCAGCTTATCCGGCAGGAACTGGAAGATGCAGAAGCCCACCAGCATGATGCACTCGGCGTAGAAGACTGCGAGGCGGATGGTCTTTTTGACCCGCTCCGGCTTCCGTGCGCCGTAGTTGTAGCTGATGATGGGGACCATGCCGTTGTTCATGCCGAAGATGGGCATGAACACGAAGCTCTGCAGCTTGAAGTAGACGCCGAAGACGGCGACAGCCGTGGCCGAGAAGGCCATCAGGATCTGGTTCATGAAGAAGGTCATCACGCTGCCCACGCACTGCATGGCGATGCTGGGCAGGCCGACGGTGTAGATGCGGCCGATGGCCTTGGCGCTGGGCCGGAAGCCCCGGAAGCTGATCTGGATGTCGGGGTTCTTATTGAGGTTGAAGTACAGCGTCATGCCCGCGCCGCAGAACTGGCCGATGACGGTGGCCGCGGCAGCGCCGGTGGTGCCGGACAGGGCCTCGCCGCAGTAGCCGAAGATGAAGATGGGGTCGAGAACGATGTTCACGACAGCGCCCACCAGCTGGCTTATCATGCTCAGATGGGTGCGGCCGGTGGCGGCCAGCAGCTTCTCGCCCATGGTCTGGGTAAAGAGGCCGAGGCTGAGCACGCAGCAGAGCTGCAGATACTGGATGCCCTGCCGGGCGATGTCCATGTCCGAAGTCTGTGCGTAGAAGTAGGGTTTCATGCAGGTGAGGCCGATGACGAGGAAGACGGCGTAGCTGCACAGGGACAGGAAGATGCCGTTCTCGGCGGTCTGATTGGCCCGTTCCTGGTTCTTTTCGCCGAGGCTCTTGGACAGCAGGGCGTTGACGCCCACGCCGGTGCCGACGCCCACGGCGATCATGACGTTCTGCAAAGAGAACGCCAGCGAAACGGCGGTCAGGGCGCTCTCGCTGACGTGGGACACGAAAATCGAGTCCACCACGTTGTAGAGGGCCTGCACCAGCATGGATACCATCATCGGCACGCTGAGCTTGATGAGCAGAGGGTTGATGTCCATGGTACCCATGATGTTTTCCCGCTCACCGGCGGGAGAGGATAAGGACTGCTTGTTTTCCACGATTTCTCCTTTTGATGTTGATAACTTGGGGATGCAGAGTTCTTCTATGCCGCAAACATGGGCAGAGCGCAAAAGCACCCCACCCACGCAGCATCATTATTTATTTTTCCCCCTCCGGGGCGGCGGGCATCAGCCCTCCATGGCCTTCTCCTTGGCCTCTGCGGCGGCAAGGATCATCTTCACACAGGCGTCATGGCCCAGTGCGGCGTTGATGGCGAGGTCATAGTTGTGGGCATCGCCCCAGCGGTTCTGGGTGTAGTAGTTGTAGTAGGCGGCACGGTTGCGGTCGGTCTTGTCGATCTCGTCCTTGATGCCCTTTTCGTCCTTGGCCTGCAGCATGTTGTTCTCCTTGCCGTAAGCCAGACGCCACTCCTTGGGGGCGTAGACGAAGATGCGCAGCACGTCCTTGCGGTCGCGCAGGACATAGTCGCCGCAGCGGCCCACGATGACGCAGGGGCCTTCGTCGGCCAGCTGCTTGATGATGCGGCTCTGCAGGATGAAGACCTGGTCGCCCAGCGGAAGGTCATTGCCCATCGTATACAGGCTGTACAGCAGGCTGTGGGTGTGCCGCTTTTCGCTGGCGGCCACGGCCTCCTCGGACAGTCCGGAATTCTTGGCGGCCATCGTGATCAGTTCCTTGTCGTAGAGCTTGATGCCCAGTGCGCGTGCCACGTCCTTGGCGATGTAGCGTCCGCCGGTGCAGTACTCGCGGCCCAAAGTGATGATCGTCTTTGCCATAATATGTTCCTCCCATGTTGATGATTTATTCCAAAAAGCTCTTGGCTGTGCTGCCTCTCAGGAGACAGAAGGCGCGGCGCTTTGGTTTGCTTCCGATAGCGGCAGCGCGGGCGGCGGAGGCGCAGGCAGGCGCACCTCTGCAAACTGCATGGTGCCGGTATGGTCCACGATGTAAACGCTGCACCGCCCGCCTGCGGCGGTCTGCTCGGGCGGGAAACGGAAGCCGCCGGTCCGTGTCCGCTCCATCCGCCGGAAGGTGCGGTGGGCTGTGGTGGCGTGGGCTACTCCGTCGTGGGGGCTGCAGGCCGCCCAGCCGGAAAATTCGGCCGGGAGCAGCCGCCGCTGGCCCTTCTGGGCCAGATACCAGCAGTCATCCTCGGCACTGTACACAAAGTCGCAGGAGACCCGCCGGGGGCGGTTGGCCTCGGTGTCCCGGGGCTTGGGGCGGAGGGCGATGGCCCGCCCGGTGAAGTAGCGGGCAAAATCCGTCACCGCCATCGTGCAGTTCACGGCCCCGTCGCTGTCGGCGGTGGGGTCGTTGAGCAGGACATAATCGGCAAGGACCGCATCGTCGTGGCCGAAGCCCCGCAGACCCATCCAGACCCCGATGGGGTCCCGCTGGCCCCGGATGCGGCGCTCGATGCGCACGGCCACAGAACAGCCGTCGTGTATCTGCTCCCGCAGGTCCTGCAGGTCCATCCACGCCTGCCAGCAGGGAAAACCGCAGCAGCCCGCTGCCGCGGCGGCGAAAGCACCGTTGCTGGTGCTGCCGGTGGTCTTGTCCTCCATGACGTAGGCCACCTCTTCGGGCAGGATGTCCTCGCCCCAGCGGTTCATCAGGGCCGCCATCACCAGCGGCAGGTCCATGTCCCGGCCAAAGCTGGGGTCATGGGCCGAGAGGCAGTATTCCGGTAAGTACAGGCGGCGGTTGATGGGGTGGCCGCCCTGCTTATCCCACGCAAGGGGGCGGACCGCCGCCGCCAGCAGCCGGAGCGCCGGGGTGACTTTGTCGTCGTTGGTCGAAAGATTGACCTGAAGCTGGACGCCGGTGCCGCCGCCGGGCAGCGCCACCGTCACGGTGTCGCCCATCAGGAAGATGAGGCCGTCGTCGCTGTGGGTGCTGATGCTGGCCCGGGGATAATCCGGCGCCCACTTGCCAAAGCTCATCCAGCCCGTCCAGCTGCTGCCTGCGTAGACGCGGCAGCGCACCTCCACTATCGTGTTCTGGGGCGCGTGGGCGTTCCAGCTGACGTTCAGGTTGCAGAAGGCCGGCATGGCGAACTCGGGCGTCGTGTAGCTGCCGTATTGCAGGTACCGCCCGGCCACGCTGTCCAGCACGACGCTGCCGTTGTCCAGCGCCACATTATCGAGCTGTCCGCGGGAAAATGTCTCCGTGCCCTGCAGCACCAGATTGTTCCGCTGTTCCATTGCACGCATCCCCTTTCCGCGTCGGTGTGTCGTTTATTCCTCGTCGTCGCTGCGCTCCTCGGCCATCTCGGCTTCATACTCGGCGTCGTGGAGCCTGCGGATGTTCTCCTCGATGTGGAACACCCGGTCGAGGTCGCCGTAGACGATCTGGCTGGTGATCTCCACCTGGAACCAGAAGCCGAACACCAGCATGAGCAGCAGGCCCAGCGGCATACAGAGGATGACGAGGCCCCAGAACAGTACCGTCACGAGGGACGCAGCCAGTGCGTGGGGCAGGAAAGCGATCATGCAGTTGACGCTGTTCTTGAGCGTCTGGCCGAAAGGCTGGTCCAGCAGGACCACCTGGGGCCACATGTAGGAGAACAGCATGTGGAAGATGACGAGGTTGAGCACCGTGGCCACCCACATCCCTACGCCGACATTGGTGCCGTGGTAGAGCAGGTTGAAGCAGAAGTACACGAGGAAGATCTGCACCGTGACCACGACGCAGTAGAGCACGCCCGGCAGGATACTGGCTTTGAAGTTCTGCTTGAAAGCCTTGCGGTAGGTGGTCCACCAGTAACCAGCCTCATCGCGCAGAGCGCGCAGGACGGTGTCGTACATGCCTGCCAGCACCGGCCCGGCCAGGATGCCGCCCACGGCGGCACTGAGCACCATGACGGGCAGGCTGTTCATCAGGAAGCCGATGTACACCAGACAGATGACGGGCAGAAAGCCCAGACAGGTGAGCAGGTTTGCAAGGAACATCCCGCTCATATCCCGGCCCACCAGCTCGAAGAAGCGGCCTACGCCGGTCTTGCGGGGGGCGTCCTTTTCGACGCCCGGCCCGGACTTGAAATCGTTTGCAGAAGGGAACAGACTCATGTTGTGTGAATATCCTCTCTCGCTGTCCCGAAAGACGGCTTACATTGCACAGCACGGTTTTGGCAGGAAACGCCATTGTGCTGGCTTTCTGATTATAAATATACCCGGATTTTGTGGATTTTGCAAGCCGCAAAGCCCTCCAAATGTAAAAAAAGTATTTCCTCTCCCTTTTTGGGGCGGAGTGTGATACAATAGAGACGGCTTTTTGAGCCAGAAGGAGGTATCGCTCTGTGAGCATTTTCCGCACCATTGCGTTATTCGTTTATCTGTTCGGGTACATGATCGTCCATTACAGTGTGCTGTGCAAGGCCGAGCGTGCGCTGGCCGCAGGCGACACCGAGACGGTGCGCCGGCTGGTAAAAAAGCACATCCCCCATTGGAGCAAAGGCATCCTGAACGTCACCGGCGTCCGGCTCAGCGTCGAGGGACTGGACAACATCCCGAAGGATGGCCCCTGCGTCTTTGTGGCGAACCACCGCAGTTATTATGACATCCCGCTGCTGCTGGCCGGCCTCGATGAGCCCTACGGCATCCTCGCCAAGGAAGAGCTGGGAAAAATTCCTCTGCTCAACCGCTGGATGAAGCTGCTGGGCTGCGTTTTCGTCCAGCGCGACGATGTCCGCGCCTCGGTGCGCGCGTTGAACGACGCCACCGCCATCGTGGAGAGCGGCCGGAGCTTCATCATCTTCCCGGAAGGCACCCGCTACAAGGGCGAAGAGGGCGGCGCCGGTGAGTTCAAGGCCGGTGCCTTCCGCATTGCGGTCAAGACCGGCGCACCGGTGGTGCCGGTGGCCATCTCCGGCGCACGGGGCCTGTTCGAGGCCCACGGCAACCGGGCCACCCCCGGCACGGTATACGTCCGGGTGCTGCCGCCCATCCAGACGGCAGGCATGAGCCGGGCCGAGCAGAAGCAGCTGCCCGACGCCGTCCGCCAGACCATTCTGGCAGAGTTATAACTTTTTTGGAGGACACTGCCTCATGGCAAGCTACCGTTACGAGCGCGACATCGACCCGAAAGACATTGCCCCCCGCAAGGAAAGACAGTACACCCGCAAGGAGCGCTGGGCCAACTGGTGGGACTATAACCTGAAATGGGTCATCATCATCGGCATCGCCGCGGCTTTTGTGGCCTACAACTTCATCGGACAGTATTTCTTTGTCACCAAGCCCGATTATAACATGGCCGTGGTGGCTCCCTACTATCTGCCTGAGGACACCGTGAACGCTTTGCAGGATGCACTGGCAGCCTACGGCGAAGACCGCAACGGAGACGGCAAGGTGGTCGTGACCCTCAACGTCTACACCCTCGACTACTCCGACACGGAGACCCAGACCGAGAGCGCCGCCTACCTGACCATGGCCGGCACCACCAAGCTGGCCGCCGACGTACAGGGCGGCCTCAGCTCTGTTTTCCTGCTCTGGGACCCGGCGGGCTTTGAGGAGAGCACCGGCTCGCTGCGGTATCTTGACGGCACTCTGCCCGCCGCCGACAGCGACGAGGACTGGTGGAACATGGTCTACAAGTGGGATGACTGCCCGGTCCTGGCTGGTCTCGACCTCGGTGATTACGGCCCCGACACCACCCAGAGCAGGAGTGGTTCCAGTCAGGAGTATCTGTCTCAGTTCTATGTGGGAATGCGGGGCGCGTGGAACAGCGGCACTGCGGATAACCTCGCCGGAAGCGAAGAATTCTGGCAGAAGCTGACCGAAGGCGCTGCCTCCACGGCAGCTCCGGAGGGCTGAGCCATGCGGTACCGTGTTCTCTCCAGGGGGAAGGCAAAGCATCTCAGCATCCCTGAAAAGCCTGCCGAAAAAACTGCATCTCTGAAGGCTGCCGACCTCGACAACCCCTATGGCCGGGTGTTCAGCACCCCCCGCAGCAGGGAAGACCTGCGCAAATAAGCAAGAACGCCCCCTCCGGCATTGCCGGAGGGGGCGTTTTGGTTGCAATCTCTTCGCGTTGACGGCCCCGGATTTGAAATATTATCTACTCTCAAAGAGAGCCGGGCTTGTTGTTTCCTCATCCGGGTTATGGTATACTTACTAGGTATCATCGCTGTAGGAACTGAAATTTTACCCAAAGGATGTGGAAAGATGGACACACTGGAACAAGCCCGCGCCGAGATCGACGCGGTGGACGCGCAGCTGGCCACCCTGTTTGAGCGGCGGATGGCCGCGGTGCTCAGCGTCGCCCAATACAAACAGGCCCACGGCCTGCCGATTTTTGACGCCGCGCGGGAGGCGGTGGTGCTGGAAAAAGCTGCGGCCCGCATCCAGAACGCTGCCCTCCGGCCTTACTATAAAGACCATGTCCAGAACATGATGGATGTCGCCAAGCAGTACGAAGCCGAGGTGCTGGGCCGGAACCGCGCCGCCTATCAGGGCGTGGAAGGCGCTTTCGCCCACATCGCGCTGCGGGCGCTCTTCCCCCACGCGGAGGCCGTCAGCTGCCCGACGTGGGACGAGGTGTTCGATGCCGTCAGCCGGGGCGACACCGCCCACGGCGTTGTGCCGTTTGAGAACAGCCACGCAGGCGACGTCTCCGCTGTCCTCGACTTGTGCTACAACCACCCCGAGCTGTGGGTGGTGGACGTCTACGACCTGCCCATCTCCCAGAACCTGCTCGTCCTGCCCGGCACCCAGCTGGCCCAGCTCAAGCACGTTTACAGCCATCAGCAGGCCATCGCCCAGAGTGAGACGTTCTTAAAGCAGTTCCATCTGCCCGCCACGGCCATGCCCAACACGGCCATGGCCGCAAAGTTCGTGGCCGAGTCGGGCGACCCGTCCAAAGCCGCCATCGCCAGCGCCGAGACAGCTGCCCTCTACGGGCTGGAAGTCCTCGTCCCCAGCATCAACACCGACGGCGACAACACCACCCGCTTCATCGTCCTCAGCCGCGAAAAGCCCACCGTGGGCAACCGCTTCTCGCTGCTGTTCACACTGGACAACAAACCCGGCAAGCTGGCTGAGGTCATCCAGGTCATCGGCCGCTTCGGCTACGACATGGAGTCCATCAAGAGCCGTCCGCTGCCCCATGTCCCCTTTGATTATTATTTTTACGTCGAGCTGGTGGGCGACCCCTCCGCCGACGAGACCGCCGCGCTGCTGCGTGAGCTGGACCATACCTGCCGCACGGTGCGGCTGTTAGGAGTGTATACAAAATGAGTGGATTTATCGGCACCAAGCTCACCATGAATCTGGGTGAGCGCAGCTATGACATCATCCTGAAAAACGGCGCACTGGAAAATCTGTACCAGTTTGCCCGCCTCGACCGCCGGGTGGCGGTGGTGACGGACGCAGGCGTTCCCGCCGAGTACGCACAGCGTGTGGCCGACCAGTGCCGCGACGCAAAAATTATTACGGTCCCGCAGGGCGAGGCCAGCAAGAGCATGAAGATCCTCGAAAGCGTCCTGCGCCAGATGCTGGAGTTCAACATGGGCCGCGGCGACCTCGTCATCGCCGTCGGCGGCGGCGTCGTGGGCGACCTGGCGGGTTTTGCCGCTTCCATCTATATGCGCGGCATCGACTTCATCAACTGCCCCACCACCACCCTCTCGATGATCGATTCCTCCATCGGCGGCAAGACCGCTGTGGATCTGGGGGAGACGAAGAACATCGTCGGTTCCTTCTGGCAGCCCAAGCTGGTCATCGTAGACCCCAGCACCCTCGCCACCCTGCCCCGCCGCCAGTACATCAACGGTCTGGCCGAGTCGGTGAAGGCCAGCCTGCTGGCCGACCCGGAACTGTTCGCCATCTTTGAAAAGGGCGACATCGACGAGCAGATCGGCGAGATCATCTACCGCAGCCTCCGTTTCAAAAAGAGCATCGTCGAGCAGGACGAGACGGAGCATGGGGTGCGCAAGGCCCTCAATTTCGGCCACACCATCGGCCACGGCATCGAGGCCGTCAAGGGCGTCAAGGGGCGCCGCACCGTGGGCCTCTACCACGGCGAGTGCGTGGCTCTGGGGATGCTGCCGATGATCGAGTCCAAGGCACTGCAGAAGCGTGTCCGTGCGGTCTACCGCCGTCTGGGCCTGCCCCTGCGTACCGCCTACAACAAGGACAAGGTCTACGCCGAGATGCTCCACGACAAAAAGGCACAGGGCGGCCAGATCACCGTCATCAAGGTGCCGGGTCTGGGCTGCTGGCGCGCGGAGACCATCCCGGTGGAGGGTCTGCGCCCCCTGCTGGGCATGGAGGACTAAAGCCATGAAAAACACCTTTGGCAGCGCATTGGCGCTGACCATCTTCGGCGAGAGCCACGGCAGGGCCATCGGCGGTGTGCTGGACGGCATGGCCGCTGGTGTGCCGGTGGATGAGGAATTCATTGCCGCCTGCATGGATAAGCGCCGCGCCCGGGGCGACGGGCTTTCGACGCCCCGCGTGGAGGCTGATAACGTACAGCTGCTCTCCGGTGTCGTGAACGGTCACACCACCGGTACGGCCATCGCCCTGATGATCGAGAACCAGAACACCCGCAGCGGCGACTACGCCAAGACGGCTGACCTTCTCCGCCCCGGCCACGCGGACTATACCGCCTACGCCAAATACCACGGCTTTCAGGACGCCCGGGGCGGTGGACACTTTTCGGGCCGCATCACTGCCGCGCTGGTGGCAGGCGGTGCCATCGTGCTGGGTGCGCTGAACCGCGCCGGCATCGACATCACCACCCACATCGCCCGCTGTGCCGGCATTTCCGACACGCCCTTTGCGCTGGACGATGCCGCCGCACTGGCCGCTCAGGTGAGCGTGCTGGAAAGCAGGGACGAGGGCTTCGCCCTGCTGGATGCTTCCGTCGAAGAGCCGATGAAAACGGCCATCCGTGCCGCCGGTTCGGAGGGCGACAGCGTGGGCGGCATCCTTGAAACAGCCATTCTCGGCCTGCCCGCCGGTGTGGGCGAGCCGTATTTTGACAGCGTGGAGAGCCTTATTTCCCATATGGCGTTTTCGGTGCCTGCCGTGAAGGGCATTGAGTTCGGCACCGGCTTCGGCTTCGCCGACCTGAAAGGCTCTGAGGCCAACGATGCCTTCCGCATGAAGGGCGATTCGGTGGTCACGGCCACCAACCACAACGCGGGCATCAACGGCGGCATCACCAACGGAATGCCTGTCGTTTTCCGCACCGCTGTCAAGCCGACGCCCAGCATCTACAAAGAGCAGGAGACGGTGGATTACATTGCAAAGCAGGACGCACCCCTCTCCATTCAGGGCCGTCATGACCCCTGCATCGTGCCTCGCGCCGCCATCGTCCAGACCTGCGCCGCCGCGCTGGCTGTGGGCGATTTGATGACCGCCCGCTATGGCACCGCATGGATGGAGCGGCCCACCGGCTACCGCAGGGAGGGACTGTGATGGAATACGGACTCATCGGCTCGAAACTGGGCCATTCCTACTCGAAGATCATCCATGAGATGCTCTGCGGCTATCGCTACGACCTCTGCCCGCTTCCCACCGAAGAGGAAGCCCGGGCTTTCCTCACCAGGCGGCAGTTCAAGGCCATCAATGTCACCATCCCCTATAAGCGGCTGGTGATGGAATACTGCACCTACATCGACCCCCGTGCCAAGGCCATCGGAGCGGTGAACACCGTGGTCAACAAGAACGGCCTGCTCTACGGCTACAACACCGATTATCTCGGCTTTGCCCACCTGTGCGACGCCCACGGCGTCGATTTTGCGGGCAGGACCGTCCTCATCCTCGGCACCGGCGGCACCCACAACACCACCAGCGCCGTCGCCCGCGACAAGGGCGCGGCCAAGGTACTCACCGTCAGCCGGACGCCCGACGCCGCCAAAGGCCAGCTCTCCTATGAAGAAGCCGTTGCCAGCGGCGCACACATCGTCATCAACACCACTCCCGCCGGAATGTACCCCAACGTGGGCGTGTGCAGTCTGGACGTGGCAAAAATGCCCGGGCTGGAAGCTGTGCTGGACGTGGTGTACAACCCCGATAAGACGGAGCTCATCCTCCGGGCCGAAGAGGCCGGGGTCCCGGTGGCTGTGGGCGGCCTCGAGATGCTGGTGGCGCAGGCCGTGTACGCCGCCGAATACTTCCTCAGCCGGAAGTTCGACGACGCGGCAGGGGAGATCGGCCGCATCACTGCCGCACTCCGCCGCGATATGCTCAACGTGGCCCTCATCGGAATGCCTTCCAGCGGAAAATCCACCGTGGGCCGTGCATTGGCCGAAAAGCTGGGCAAAAAGTTCATCGACCTCGACGAGGAGATCGTCAAGGCCGACGGCCGCAGCATCCCCGACATCTTTGCCGCCGAGGGCGAGGACGGCTTCCGCGCGAAGGAATCCGCCCAGACCGCCCGCTTTGCCAAAGAGGGACGACAGCTGCTCTCCTGCGGCGGCGGCATCATCAAGCGGGGCGAGAATCTGCGGGCGCTGCATCAGAACGGCGTCGTGCTCTTCCTCGACCGGCCCCTGGATGCGCTGACGGTGGGCGGCGGACGTCCGCTCTCGTCCAGCACCGAGGCGCTGAAAAAGATGGAGGCGGAGCGCCGCCCCCTGTATCTCGCGGCGGCAGACGCCGTTATCCCGAACAGCGGCACGGTGGAAGACGCCGTGACCGCCGCAATGGAGGCACTGGATGAAATTTTTAGTCATTAACGGCCCCAACCTCAACATGATGCACTTCACCGAGCCGGGCGTGGCCGGTCAACTGGATTACAACGGCCTGCTGGATTACCTCGAGCTGTGCTGCACCCAGATGGGCATGGAAGTGGAATTTTTTCAGTCCAACCACGAGGGCGACCTCATCGACGAGATCCAGTCTGCCGCAGGCCGGGCCGACGGCATCATCCTGAACCCCGGCGGCTACGCCCATTACAGCGTCGCCATCCTCGACGCGCTGCGCCTCTGCGGTGTGCCTGCCGTGGAAGTGCTGCTCAGCGAGCCCGACGAGCACGAGCCCTTCCGCAAGACGGACATCGTCTCGTTCGGCTGTCAGGGCCACTTCATCGGCGAGGGCATCAGCGGCTATCTCCACGCTGCCGCCTATCTGGCCCAGCTGCTGCGGCTGGACGGCAGTGCGCACACCCATTTAGTGATGTAAGAAATCGACTCTCTTCTGCTGGAAAGCGGAGCAAAGAGGGCGTGGAAAAGAAGGATAGAAAGGAAAAATTTTATGATCATCTCCACCAAAAAGGGTGCCCCGAAGGAAGAGCTCGAGAAAATCGTTGACCGCTTCGAAAAGCAGGGCCTCGACGTCACCCTCATCACCGGCAAGGACTACAATGTCTTCGGCCTCGTAGGCGATACCACCAAGATCGACGAGCGCGACGTCCTCGCCAACCCCTGGATCGACAACGTGACCCGTGTTTCTGCCCCCTATAAGCGTGCCAACCGCCTCTTCCACCCGGCAGATTCCGTCATCGACTGCGGCGGCGTCAAGATCGGCGGCAAGGAGAAGATCGCTGTCATGGCCGGCCCCTGCAGCATCGAGAGCGAAGAGCAGGCTCTCCGCATCGCACAGGGCGTCAAGGCCGGCGGTGCGACCCTCTTCCGCGGCGGCGCTTACAAGCCCCGCACCTCTCCCTACTCCTTCCAGGGCCTCGAGACTGAGGGCATCCTTGACATGGTGAAGGCCCGCGAGGCCACCGGTATGCCCATCGTCTCCGAGCTGATGAGCGAGGACCGCATCCCCGAGTTCGAGGAATATGTGGACGTGGTGCAGATCGGCGCCCGCAATATGCAGAACTTCCAGCTGCTCAAGGCTGTGGGCAAGATGCACAAGCCCGTTCTGCTCAAGCGCGGCCTCTGCAACACCATCGAAGAGTGGATCATGAGCGCCGAGTACATTATGGCCGGCGGCAATGAGCAGGTCATCCTCTGTGAGCGCGGCATCCGCACCTTCGAGAAGTACACCCGCAACACCCTCGACCTCTCCGCTGTGCCTATCATCCACGAGAAGACCCATCTGCCCGTCATCGTGGACCCCAGCCACGCCACCGGCAAGGCAAACCTTGTGGAGCCCATGATGATCGCCGCTGTCGCCGCCGGTGCCGACGGCCTTGAGGTGGAAGTCCACTACGACCCCCGCCACGCATGGAGCGACGGCGCACAGTGCCTGACCCCCAACGCCTTTGCACAGGCTATGGCAAAGTGCCGTCAGGTCGCATGGGCTATTGGCCGGGATATGTGATATGAATGCTACGATAAAACAAGCCCCCGGCGGCATCGGCGGCACCATCACCGCGCCGCCCAGCAAGAGCATGGCGCACCGTGCGGTGCTCTGCTCGGCGCTGGCCGAGGGTGCTTCCCACATCGAAAACCTTGAATTCAGCAAGGATATTTCTGCCACCCTCTCCGCCGCCGGGCAGCTCTGCGCCAAAGTGCGCACCGGTGCGGATCGTGCCGTCGTGGAGGGTCTGGGGAGCTTTCTGCCCGTCAGCGCTCCGGTGGACTGCTGTGAGAGCGGAAGCACCCTGCGCTTTCTCATCCCCATTGCCAGCCTCACCGGGCAGAAAGTGACCTTTGTTGGCCGCGGACGGCTGATGGAACGCCCTCAGACAGTATACGAGAAGTTGTATCGGGAACAGTCTCTCCGATTTGAACAGTCTCCGGCGGGCCTGACCGTCGAAGGAACTCTGAAAAGCAGCGAGTATGAGCTGGCGGGCAACGTGTCCAGCCAGTTCATCAGCGGGCTGCTGTTTACCCTGCCGCTGCTGGCAGGCGACAGCACCCTCCACCTCATCCCGCCGGTAGAGAGCCGCAGTTATATCGAGATGACCCGGGCGGCCCAGCGCCGTTTCGGCGTCGAGAGCCGCTGGCAGGACGAAAACACTCTCTTCATCCCGGGCGGGCAGAAATACCGGCCTTGCGATTACACCGTGGAGGGCGATTACAGTCAGGCGGCCTTCCCGGCGGTGCTGGGAGCGGTGCAGGGCGGCGTGACCCTCAAAGGATTATCCGCCGACACCCTGCAGGGCGACGCCGCGATCCTCGACATTCTGCGCCGCTGTGGTGCAAGCTTCCGCACCACCGATGCAGGCATCGTGTTCGAGAAAGCACCTCTCCACGGTGTGGACATTGACCTTGCCGACTGCCCCGACCTCGGCCCCGTGCTGATGGTCCTGGGCCTGCTTTGCGAAGGGACCACCACCATCCGCAACGCGGAACGTCTCCGTATCAAGGAGAGCGACCGCATTGCATCCATGGAAGCCGAACTGCGGGTCTGCGGCGGCGTCCTCGAGAGCGAGGGCGGCACCATCACCATCCACGGCTGTGCAGACAGGCTCCACGCCCCCGCCGCGCCGCTCCACGGCCACAACGACCACCGTGTGGTGATGAGCCTTGCGGTGCTGGCGCTGGCCGCCGGGCTGGAGCTCTCCATCGACGACGCCGAGGCCGTGCAGAAGAGCTGGCCCCATTTCTTTGAAGCCATCAAGCCGTTAGGCGCGGAGGTAGAATATGCTGGATAAAACAAAGCGTTATCTGATCGTGGGCCTCGGACTGCTGGGCGGCAAATACGCCCTCGAGCTTTCCAAAGCCGGATTCCATGTGGACGGCATCAACCGCAGCGAGGGCCACTTACAGTACGCCCTCGATCACGGCTATATCGCCAGCGGAAAGACCCACGATTTCGAGGACCTCGTCTCACAGGCCGACCACATCATCTTCGGCCTCTACCCCACGGCCCTCATCGACTGGTTCAAGACCTACGGCCATCTCATCAAGTCCGGCTGCATCTTTACCGATGTCTCCGGCGTCAAGACCGGCCTCGTGGAGCCGGTGCAGGCCATGTGTCCGGAGGGTGTGGAGTTCATCGCCAGCCACCCGATGGCAGGCCGTGAGACCTCCAGCGTCGAGCACGCCGCCGAGGTCAGCTTTGCCCCGGCCAACTTCATCATCACCCCCACCGAGAAGAACACCCCCGAGGCTGTCCAGTGGGCAAAAGAGCTGGCCGAGGTGCTGGGCTTCCGCCACATCTGCACCCTGACGGTGCAGGAGCACGACAAGATGATCGGCTACGTCAGCCAGCTCTGCCACGCCATCGCCGTCAGCCTCATGTGCGCCAACGACAACTCTTCTCTCTGCGAGTACACGGGCGACTCCTTCCGCGATCTGACCCGCATCGCCCGCATCAACGAGAAGATGTGGGCGGAGCTGTTCCTCTGGAACAAGGAGAACCTCATCGCCGAGATCGACCAGTTCGATTCCGCTCTGGACCAGCTGCGGGACGCCCTCGTGGCCGACGACCGGGACAAGCTGGAAGAGATGTTCCTTCTGTCCACCCAGCGCCGCGCCGCATTCGACAAAAAGGACTCGTGACCGTAAAGGAGGCCGCCCATGCCCAAGCAGGAGGGACAAAAATCCAAACTGTTGGCGCTGCTGCATATCTTTGAGCAGCAGACCGACGAGGAGCATCTGCTGAACGTGCCTCAGCTGGTGGAGCTGCTGGCCCGGCAGGGCATCCTCTGCGAGCGAAAGAGCGTCTACAGCGACATCGACGCGCTGAACGCGCTGGGCTATGACATCCGGCTGCGCCGGGGCCGCAGCGGCGGCTATTGGATGGCGACGCGGCCTTTCGAGCTGGCGGAGCTGAAGCTTCTGGTGGACGCTGTCCAGTCCAGCCGGGTCATCTCGAAAGCGTCCAGTGATAAGCTTATCCATAAGCTGGAAGGGCTGGCCTCCCAGTATGAGGGCAGTCAGCTCCAGCGTCAGGTCTATGTCGATGGCCGCCCCAAGAGCGCCAACAAAGACCTGCCCTACAGCGTGGACGCTCTCTTTACGGCCATCAACACCGGCAGGATGGTGCGCTTCCGCTACAAAAAGGCGGGACGCCCCGCGCCTTACACCATCAGCCCCTGGCAGATGGCGTGGGAGAACGGCTGCTACTACCTCATCGCCTATCAGGACGAGAAGGAGCCGGTGGGCATCCGCCATTACCGGGTGGATAAAATGGCCGGCGTCACGGTGCTGGACGAGCCCCGCCGCGGCAAAGAGCAGTTCGCGGATCTCGACCTGCCCGCCTACCTGAAAAAGCACTTCCAGATGTTCGGCGGGCCGGAGTATAGAGTCACCCTGCGGTGTACTTCCGACCTTGAATCAGCCATGCGGGAGCGCTTCGGCGCTTCGCCCATCTTCGTGCCGGAAGGGAAGGAGCACTTCCATTTTGACATCCCCGTCTGCGTCAGCGACCAGTTCTACGGCTGGGTCTGCGGCTTCGGCGGCAAGATAGAAGTCGTCTCGCCCGCCGAGGTGCGGGACGGCCTGCGGGCGCTGAACGAGCGGCTGGTAAAAATGCATCAATAAAAAATAAAGAGGCTGTTGACGCAACCTCTCAGTCTCACTATCACTCGACAGCTCCCCTAGCAGGGGAGCCTCTGGCGAAGAGATAAGGCTTTCCGCCATGCCAAAGCCTCCCCTCGATAGGGGAGGTGGCACGGCGCAGCCGTGACGGAGAGGTTAGAACAACAGCCTCTTTTGTTGTATAAATATTATTTGAAATTACTTTGCGTTGAACACATACCTGTCCATCCGGTGGAACGCCTCTTCAATGCGGGCGCGGGGCGAGGCCAGATTGATGCGCAGATGGCAGGGGCCGTGGAACATCACGCCGTCCTGCACGGCAGCACCGACGGCCCAGCAGGCTTTCTCCACATCCTGAATGGTCTTGCCGTGGGCGGCGCACCAGTCGGTGCAGTCCACAAAGAGCATATAGGTGCCTTCGGGCTTTGTCGCATGGACACCCTCGAAGTGCTTTGCGATGTAGTCACAGGCAAAATCCACGTTGCCGGTCAGCGTCTCACAGAGCTCGTCGGCCCACTCATAGCCCTCGGGGCGGTAGGCACCGATGAGGGCGTGCATCGAGAGGACGTTCATGGAGTTATAGTGGCAGAGGGAGGATTCCTTCTTGATGCGGTCACGCCACCACGGGTCATAAACGATGTGATAGCTGCCGATGAGACCGGCAAGGTTGAAGGTCTTGGAGGGGGCGTAGAGGGCGGCAGTGCGCATCCGGGCGTCCTCACTGATGGACTGGGTGGGGATGTGCTTGTGGCCGGAGAGGATGATGTCTGACCAGATCTCGTCGGAAACGACGTAGACATTATACTTTTTGTACAACTCCATGGCCTTTTCCAGCTCCCAGCGCTCCCAGACGCGGCCGCAGGGGTTGTGGGGGCTGCACAGGATGGCGGCGTGGATGTGCTCTTCGGCGAGGTGCTTTTCCATGTCGGCGTAATCCATCCGCCAGATGCCATTTTCGTCCTGCACCAGCGGGGAGTGGACGATGTCATAGCCGTTGTTGGTCAGGCAGCGGGTGAAGCCGATGTAGGTGGGGCTGTGGACCAGCACCCTGTCGCCCCGGGAGCAGACGCAGTTCAGTGCGCTGATGACGCCGCCCAGCACGCCGTTCTCGTAGCCGATGGCCTCGGCGGTCAGACCCGTGACGTCGTTGCGGGTCTCTTGCCAGCGGATGATGGAGCCGTAGTATTCGGGCGTCGGGTCAAAATAACCGAAAGCCGGGTGCTGGACCCGCTCGATGACGGCCTGCTGGATGGTGGGCAGGCAGACAAAGTTCATGTCCGCCACCCACATGGGGATGGCATCGAAGCCGGGCTGCGGTGCGTCGGGCGCAAAGCCTTTGCCCAGCCCGTCCACGGCGATGGAGTCCCGGCCATGGCGGTTGGGCAGGGTGGTGAAATCGTACTTCATGGAAGTTCCTCCTGTGGATGCAAAAAAGGCTTTCCCCAAAGGGAAAGCCATAGGTGCAGAAGATCAGCCCTCGATGAGCTCGACGGTCTTCATCTTGACGGGGGTCTTGGGCTTGTCGTTCCAGTCGGTGGGGACGGATGCGATCTTGTCCACGACGTCCATGCCGGCGACGACCTTGCCGAAAGCGGCGTACTGGCCGTCCAGATGGGGTGCGTCCTTATGCATGATGAAGAACTGGCTGCCGGCACTGTTGGGGTTCATGCTGCGGGCCATGCTGATGACGCCGCGGACGTGCTTGATGGGGTTGTTGACGCCGTTGGCGGCAAACTCGCCCTTGATGTTCCAGCCGGGGCCGCCGGTGCCGTTGCCCAGCGGGCAGCCGCCCTGGATCATGAAGTTGGGGATGACGCGGTGGAAGGTCAGACCGTTGTAGAAGCCCTGACCGACCAGCTTCTTGAAATTCTCACAGGTGATGGGGGCAGCTTCCTCGTTCAGCTCGATGTCGATGATGCCGCCGTCTTCCATAGTAATGCGAACCATAGTTTTAACAATGCTCCTTTTATCATAGCCCGTTTCGGGGTGGGTGCGGCAGATGCTCTGCCGAAGCTCCCCTTTAGTATACCATACCTTTTGCAGAGCGCAACGGCGCAGATGCAACCTTTTTGTAAAGAATCACCGCATTTCTACCATATCCTGCCAGAAACGCTTGGGACAGTGGGTCATCCGGCCCTTTTCGTTGTGGCGGGCCTTGATCTCCAGCGTGTCGTAGAACTGCTTCCAGAGAGCCTGAAACTCCTGTTCCCGGGCGCTGGGCGGGGGCAGCTCCAGCGGCGCGGCCAGCTCCAGAAGCTGGGCCTTGTGCTCCTGATAAAGCAATACCGCCTGATGGACCGCGTCGTATATCATGAAGCTCTCTTCCGGAAAGCGGGAGCAGAAATGCCCCCGCAGCAGAGGCAGGATATAGTTTTTGGGGTGGATGACCGCACCCAGCATCCCGTCGTGCGCCTCGAAGCGGACGAAGCCCTGAAACTTGTCCACCTCCCAGTCGAGACTCTTTTTCATCTCGTAGAGCGGGGCCACATCCGGGTGGCCCATCCGCTTGACCGTGCCGGGGCCGAGGGCGAAGGCCAGATGCAGGAAGCGGATGAGCAGCAATTCCTTATCTTCCTGCCCGGAGAGGAAATCCCGGCTGACGAGATATTCCGTCTCCCGGCCCAGTTTCCGGCCAAGGGCCGAAAAGACCCGCTGCGCTCTGGCAGAGTCCGTCTCGATGTCCCGGACGGGGTAGAGGGTGGCCGTCTCCCGCTGGGGCGTCCAGACGGCGAAGGGGATCTCATGCTGGGCGAAACTCTCGAATACACAGCACAGGAAGCCCTCAAAGCTGCCATCGTAGAGGTAGACCACATCGGCGTCGTGGAGCTTCCGGGGTGGCATCACAGTGCTCTCGCCAGACATTGCACTGCCTCCTCCCGCACCATCCGCTGGGCCGCCCGGGGCGGCACGCCCTGCTCCACCAGCCGGTCAACGGCGGGCGGTGCGAACATACTCAGCTGCTCGGCCCCGGCGCTGAAGACGTTGGGGTCGATGAGCGCCCGGGTGATGCGCTCCCGTCCGGCGCTGCCCCGGCCCGGGTGCGCCCCGGAAAAGCCCCGGCAGGTGATGAAATACTGCGCCCGCTTGAGCACGACGCCCATCCGCTTCAGCTCGTCGAGGCCGAGGGCCGACAGCCGCCGGGCGTCCCGGATGCGGCGGGCGCTCTTGGGGCCGATGCCCGGCACCCGCAGCAGCATCTCGAAGGGGGCGCGGTTCACGTCCACCGGGAACAGCCCGTAGTGCTGGACGGCCCAGTTGCATTTCGGGTCGAGATAGGGGTTGAAGCTCTGGTTGTCCTTATCTAGGATCTCGTCGGCCTTGAACTGGTAGAACCGCAGCAGCCAGTCGGCCTGATAGAGCCGGTGTTCCCGCAGGAGCGGCGGCTTCGTGTCCAGCGCGGGCAGGCGGGTGTCGTCCGATACCGGGATATAAGCCGAGTAGAACACCCGCTTGAGGCCGTATTTCTGGTACATCCCCTCGGACAGCTGCAAAATGTGGTAGTCCGTCTCGGGCGACGCACCGACGATCATCTGGGTGCTCTGGCCGGCGGGAGCGAACTTGGGCGCGTGGCGGTAGAGGGTCAGCTCCTGACGGCTCTCTTCGCCTGCCACCGAGATCTGCTTCATGGGCCGGAAGATGGAGTGGCGGCCCTTGTCGGGGGCGAGAAGATGGAGGCTCTGCTCGCTGGGCAGCTCGACGTTGACGCTGAGGCGGTCGGCGAGGTAGCCCATCTGCTGGATGAGCTCGGGGCTGGTGCCGGGGATGGTCTTGGCATGGATGTAGCCGCCGAAGTGATATTCGTTCCGCAGCAGCCGCAGAACGGTGAGCATCCGCTCGGTGGTGTAGTCGGGGGTCCCCAGCACGGCGCTGGACAGGAAAAGTCCCTCGATGTAGTTGCGGCGGTAGAACTCGATGGTCAGTTCTGCCAGCTCCCGGGGCGAAAAAGTGGCCCGGGGAACGTCGTTGGACTTCCGATTGACGCAGTAGCTGCAGTCGAAGGCGCAGCAGTTGCTCATCAGGACTTTCAGCAGGCTGACGCAGCGGCCATCAGCGGTAAAGGCGTGGCAGCAGCCCGGCGCATAGCAGCTGCCGATGGTGCCGCGCTTCGCCGGATGGGACGCGCCGCTGGACGTGCAGGCCACGTCATATTTTGCGCTGTCGGCCAGGATGGTGAGCTTGTCCATCAGGGACTGTTCCATAGAAAGATACCTCCCAGAAGGGTATATCTCCCCCTTACCCCCACAGCTGCTGATCAGAAGCACCGTGGGGCAGGGGAGAGACTCACCACTTGGCCTTCGTCTCGACCACGCGGCCCGCGATGTGCAGGCGGTTCAGGTCCTCACCCTTGATGACCAGCTCGTTGTAAGCGGGGTTGAAGGGCTGCAGAACGACGCAGTTGCCCCGCTGGATATACCGCTTGAGGGTGCCTTCGCCCTCGTCGCCGTAGACCAGAACGCCCAGGTCGCCGTTTTCCAGCGTGTCCTGCTTGTGGACAAGGGCGAGGTCGCCGTCCTGGATGCGGGGCTCCATGCTGTCGCCGCGCACGACGAGATAGAAGTAGTTGGAGGGGTCCTTGACGCGGGCATACTCCTGCCCATAATCCTCCTCAAAGGCCAGTGCGCCGTACCCGGCCTTCACGGTGCCGATGACCGGGATGAGGCTCTCGGCGTAGTTGCCGAAGAAACGCTCCTCGGGGGTGGTCACGTTGGACACCGGACGGTAGAGCCCCAGCAGGAAATCGGCTGTGGTGCTCAAAATCTCAGCGATGCGGGCCACCGTGGCGGGGTCGGGAGAGGATTTGCCGCTTTCCCACTTGCCGACGGCCTGCTGGGTCACCCCCAGTTTGGATGCCAGCTCAGCCTGACTGATCCCCTTCTGCTTGCGGCACTGCTTCAAAAGCTCTGAAAACGACATGGTCGTACACTCCTTTACTCCGAGGTCAATATTTTACGCTTTTATTGTACAACAAAAAGATGTTTTTGTAAAGAGAAAAGTGAGCGGCCAGCCAAAAAAAGGTTGTCGCGTGAGAGGGATTTGCAGGGCTGGACGAAAAAGTTTCAATTTGGGCTTGACAGAAGGCCGGAAATCTGGTAAATTAAATAGGCATTCGGTACGGCGTGTGCGAGTGTCCACGAGGAGAGATGTCCGAGTGGTTTAAGGAAGCAGTCTTGAAAACTGCCGTGCGGCAACGTACCGTGGGTTCGAATCCCACTCTCTCCGCCATTTTTTTGAATAAGTGTAACGCACTTTGCTCTGGAGTAGTACTCAAGAGGCCGAAGAGGCGCCCCTGCTAAGGGCGTAGGTCGTCTAAACAACGGCGCGAGGGTTCAAATCCCTCCTACTCCGCCAAGAAAAAGCTCGATGGTTCGTTGAAACCACCGGGCTTTTTCCATTATTGCACGCTTTTGTGAATTTTCGGGGCGGATGATTTACTTTTGCACCCGGATTTCTTATAATGGGATAAAACGGAAATGCCGCCTTGACGAGTTGCGCTTGCTGATTTTCTCTGCAGCCTTTTGGCAAGGCTTTGAAAAATCAGAGCGCGGCCCCAGCCTCGCCTTCCTGCTTCCGCCGCAGGCGGCGGTCGGCTCGGCTGCTGTTCAAGTCCGCTGGCCCGAAATAACAAAAAGAACCCCAGCCTAAGCCGGGGTTCTTTTTGTTATGGGCCAGGCAGGACTTGAACCCGCGACCAAGCGGTTATGAGAACGTCACTAATTTTGAAATCCCGTTTTTCTTGTGAAATCTTGTGACTATCTCATAGTTTCGCAAAAACACCTTTGTGTACTTTGACGTAACTTTTGGTGTCTTTTAGTGTCTAAAATGGCTCTTTGTACCCAGAACCGTACCCAAGAATTTTTGGGTACGAAACTCGACACTTACTGTTACCATTTTACCATGCCCATATAAAAACCTGAACACCCTGTGTGTGTCGTTCTTCATAAGGGTACATCATTTCTGCCGTAAAAGCAATATCTATTTTTTACATGGCTCACTTTCAAAAAGAAGGTGAGCTTTTTCTTTTGCAGAAATCAGGGAGGAGGTTTTCCACATGAACACACCCATACAGTTGAAAATCCGAGGCCACACCAAATGACGCTGGACTACTTCTACGGGCAGTCGGGCGAATTGTTCTCCTACTTCCGTATCCCCAAGGCACTGTTCCAAGACCGCCGCTTCCGGCAGCTCTCCACCGATGCCCGGACGCTGTACGGCATCCTGCTGGACCGCATGAGCCTGTCCGCAAAAAACGGCTGGCTAGACGAGCAAGGCCGGGTGTATATCATCTACACTGTCCGGGAAGTGCAGGAATCCCTTTGCTGCGCCGAGCACAAGGCGGTCAAGCTGTTCCGGGAACTGGAGCAGCTCGACCTCATTGAGCGCAAACGCCGTGGTCTGGGCAGACCCAGCTTGATCTACGTCAAGGACTTTTCGTCTGGACTGCCAAAAGCGCAAGTACAGAATTGCCCAAACAGCAATTCTGGTGTTGCCGAAAGCGCAATTCTGGAGCAGCCAAAACCGCAAGCAAATAAGACTGATAAGAATAAAACTGAGTGGAACGATCCTGACCCTATCTATTCCGTGGGAATCCGGGAACAGCTTGAGGATTATTTTTATCAGGCGTTAGAGGTAGAACTTCTGCTCCGGCTCTGCCCGGACGATGAGGACACCATCTATCAGATCGTGGATTTGCTTGTGGACACCTGTTCCACCAAACGCAAGATGTTGCGGATTGCCGGAGATGACAAACCTGCCGAGGTGGTACGCAGTCGGCTGAAAAAGCTGAATGATGACCACATCCGTTTCGTGCTAGATTCTCTGGCAGAAAACATCGCCCCGGTGCGGAACATGAAGCAGTATCTGCTGGCGATGCTCTACAATGCGCCCACTACCATGAACCTCTACTATCAGAACAAGACGAACCACGACTTTGCGCGCGGTTCACCGAAAGCGGGGTGATGTTATCGCAAAGAAAGCTACGATTATCGCAGTCACCAATCAAAAAGGCGGTGTAGGGAAAAGCACCACCTGTGAAAATCTAGGCATCGGGCTGGCAATGGAGGGCAAAAAAGTCCTGCTGGTGGACACCGACCCACAGGGCAGCTTGACCATCAGCATGGGCTGGCAGCAGCCCGATGAACTGCCTACCACCCTTTCCACCCTGATGGCAAAAGCCATGAACGATCAGCCCATCCAGCCCGGTGAGGGCATTCTGCACCACGCAGAGGGCGTTGATTTGATTCCGGCGAACATCGAACTGGCAGGGCTGGAAGTGGCTCTGGTGAACAGCATGAACCGTGAAAAGATGCTGAAACAGGTGTTGGAGGGGGCAAAGCGGGAGTATGATTATATCCTGCTGGACTGTATGCCCTCGCTGGGGATGCTCACCATCAACGCACTGGCGGCGGCAGACGCTGCCCTGATTCCTGTGCAGGCGCAGTACCTGTCTGCAAAAGGCTTGGAACAGCTTTTGCAGACCGTACAGAAGGTCCGGCGGCAGATCAACCCGAAGCTGAAAATCGAGGGTATCCTACTGACCATGACCGACAGCCGCACCAACTACGGAAAGCAGATCAGCAACCTGATTCGGCAGGCATACGGAAAACACCTGAAGGTGTTCGAGCAGACCATTCCCCGTTCCGTCCGTGCGGCAGAAACCAGTGCGGCAGGCAAAAGCATCTTTGCCTATGACCCCAAAGGCAAGGTGGCAGAAGCCTACAAATCTCTTGCAAAGGAGGTGCTGGCGGATGCCAATCGACAGCGGAAACTTAGCTCTGAAAGGGCTAGATGACCTGTTTTCCACCGAGGAAAACCGACAGGAGGAGCAACGGGAACAGGTACAGCAAATTCCCATCGACGAACTGCACCCCTTCACCAACCACCCATTCAAGGTGTTGGACGATGAAGCCATGACCCGGACGGTAGAGAGCATCGCACAGTACGGGGTGCTGGCTCCGCTGATCGCCCGCCCCAGACCAGAGGGTGGCTACGAGATCATCTCCGGGCATCGCCGGAAACACGCCGCAGAGCTTGCCCATCTGGACACCGTGCCAGTCATTGTGCGCAATATGAAGGATGATGCCGCCACGATATTGATGGTCGATTCCAATTTGCAGAGAGAACACATCCTACCGAGTGAGCGGGCATTTGCGTACAAGATGAAGCTGGATGCGATAAAAAATCAAGGTGCTAGGTCAGATTTAACTTCCCGACAAGTTGTCGGGAAGTTGGAAGCCGCTGATGAAGTCGGAAAAGCCACTGATGAAAGCGGCAGACAAGTCCAGCGTTTCATTCGGCTCACCAATCTTGTCCCTGAACTACTGGACATGGTGGACGAAAAGAAAATCTCTTTTAACCCTGCGGTCGAATTGTCTTATCTTGATGCAAAACAGCAGCAAGATTTTTTAGAAGCAATGGATGCTTCCCAGAATGCGCCCTCTCTTTCGCAAGCCATACGGATAAAGAAGCTGGCGCAGCAAAGCGAGTTCAGTTATGATGCTGTCTACGACATTATGAACGAGGAAAAGAAAAGCGAACTGGACACTGTGACCATCAAAAACGAAACCCTGCGGAAATACTTTCCGCGCAGTTACACGCCCCGGCAGATGGAAAGCATCATCATCAAGCTGCTCGACCAGTGGCAGCTGAAAAAACAGCAGGCAAAACAGAAGAAGCAGGAAGAAGCGCGTTGAGCGCAGACTGAACTAAGAGACCCGATTCGGGTCTTTTTATTTTGCAAAAATAACGGAGGAAACGCCTATGAACAACACGATTGATTTCAAGACCGCAAAGACCATCGACAGCATGAGCAAGAAGCTCGACCACATCGACGATGCCGTGACCGGCTTCTTCTCAATCATGCACATGGCAATGAAGAACGAGCTTGGCAGTGCAGAGCCTTATTTCGCCGCAACCTCGCCGGTTCTGGATTTGACGGTTATCCGTCCTGACGATGCGCCGCACATTTTGGCTTGCTTCGACGAAGCAGATGAGGGTATCGGCATCTCTGAGAACGAGCCGCTGGGCTTCCGTTACAATCCTAAACAGGTTGTCAAGCTGATGGGGCAGCGGTATCTGGTCGGTCCGGTCATTTTTCACCGCTTCGATGAGGATGGCAACTTCGCATCTCTGACGATGGGCGATATGTACACCATCCAGAAATATCTGGAGACCAAGAGTGTCACCCTGATGATCGACCGAGACAAACTGACCTGCATCTGTATTGACTGAGGTGTGCCATGCTGAACTTTTTTATCGGTTTCGCATTTTTTGAAGCAGGTGCCTTTTTCGGCTTCTTCGTGGCGGCTTTGATGCAGGCGGCACGAAGCGGCGAAATCGGACTGAATGGAAAGGAGGACTCGCATGGAAGAGAACACCCTGTCGGTGCTGAAAATTGCGCCGGGACAGCATCCGCAGCAGGTCG
>ERZ1106941.72-NODE-72-length-147049-cov-9.035471_pt1 | contig 147049 bp, 126 predicted proteins | sample MGYA00403670_ERZ1106941 | MGnify/ENA primary metagenome ERZ1106941 (study PRJEB35170, sample SAMEA104062400) | human gut metagenome | biome: human gut; feature: human-associated habitat; material: faeces | place: Denmark | collected 2012-06-04 ...
CTAATTTACAAGGCTCCTCCCACCGCCTAAAGGCAGTGGGTTTTTGCCTATGACAAAGGAAAGGAGTTATTTATGAAAAATCCTTTACGCAAACGTCTGCCCAGAGAACTGAAGGGGGAACTGGGAAAATATCTGGTGGTCTTTATTTTGATGGTATTGACCATAGGAATGGTTTCCGGATTTCTGGTGGCTGACGGAAGTATGATTGTTGCTTATAATGATGGATTTGACAAATACAATATAGAAAACGGAAATTTCCGTACCAATCAGCAGATATATAAAAGCCAGAAAGAAGAAATCCAGAATCTGGGAATAAAGCTGTATGAAAATTTCTATATTGAAGAACTTCTGGATAATGGAAGTACCATGCGCTTTTTCAAAAACAGGACAGAAATCAATGGAGTATGTCTGATGCAGGGAGAATTTCCCAAAGCAACAGGGGAAATTGCAATTGACCGTATGTATGCAGACAATAATGAACTGAAGGTGGGAGACACCTTGAAGAGCCAGAGCGGTAAGCAGACCTGGAAGATTACAGGGCTTGTGGCTCTGTCTGATTACAGCTGTCTTTTTCAGAATAATAATGATTCCATGTTTGATTCTGTGAAATTCGGAGTTTCTGTGGTAACACCGGAGGAGTTTGATACCCTGGATCAGGATAAGCTCCAGTACAATTATTCCTGGATCTATGACAAACAGCCCAAAACAGAAAAAGAGGAAAAGGACGTTTCAGAAGAACTGATGGAAAATATAGGGGAAATCGTTACCCTGGAAGCTTTTGTACCCAGATATCTGAATCAGGCCATCACCTTTACCGGAGATGATATGGGAAGTGACAAGGCTATGATGATTATATTGTTATACATTGTAATTGTCATTATGGCTTTCGTATTCGGAATTACCATCAGTAATACGATTCGCAGGGAATCAGGGGTGATCGGCACACTCAGAGCTTCCGGCTATACCAGGAGAGAACTGATCCGGCACTATATGGCACTGCCTGTCCTTGTTACACTGGTGGGAGCCCTGGTGGGAAATATTCTGGGATATACAGTATTTAAAAATGTATGTGCAGGAATGTATTATGGCAGCTATAGCCTGCCTACCTATGTGACCGTATGGAGCGCAGAAGCTTTTCTGCTTACAACAGTAGTTCCGGTGATCATTATGCTGGTGGTGAATTATGGAGTTCTCCGACACAAATTGCGTCTTTCCCCGCTGAAATTCCTGCGCAGGGATCTTTCAGGCAGAAAGAAGAAAAAAGCAATTTATTTAAGCCCTGTTATAAAAATCTTTTCCAGATTTCGCCTTCGTGTGATCTTTCAGAATATGAGCAATTATCTGGTACTGTTTATCGGGATTATCTTTGCCAACCTGCTGTTGATGTTTGGATTACTCCTTCCTTCGGCCTTATCTCATTATCAGGTGGAAATCCAGAATAATATGCTGGTAAAATATCAGTATATGCTTCAGGTTCCGGTAAGTGCAGCCAGTGGAAACAAATTTGACAGTCTGTTTTCTATACTGGAATTCTATATGTCTGCGGAAACAAAGAATGAAGATGCAGAAGAGTTTTCAGCATATTCTTTAAATACTCTTCCCGGAAAGTATAAGAGCGAGGAGGTTCTTTTGTATGGAATCGAGCCGGACAGCAGATATGTAAAGGCTGATCTTGATAAAGGAATCTATATTTCCAGTGCTTATGCGGACAAATATGGGATTCATCCCGGAGATACCATTACCCTGAAGGAAAAGTATGAAAAGGAACAGTATTCTTTTAAGGTAACAGGAATTTATGATTATACGGCAGGCCTGTGTGTATTTATGACCAGAACTCAGCTGAACGAAACCTTTGATCTGGGAGAAGATTATTACAGCGGCTATTTTTCTGATACCAGGATTACAGATATCAAAGACAAATATATTGGGTCAGTGGTGGACCTGGATGCACTGACCAAGATTTCCAGACAGCTGGATGTATCTATGGGAAGTATGATGGGAATGGTAAATGGATTTGCTATTGTGATCTATATGGTACTGATCTATCTTCTTTCCAAGATCATTATCGAAAAAAATGCCCAGTCTATCTCAATGGTAAAAATCCTGGGCTATACAAATGGCGAGATCAGCAGGCTGTACATTCTGTCTACTTCAATGGTAGTAGTGCTCTGTCTGCTTGTCAGTCTTCCAATAGAAACGGCGGTTATGAAGGTTCTGTTCAGGGAGATGATGCTGTCAAGCATTTCCGGCTGGATTACGCTCTGGATCGACCCGATGATCTATGTGCAGATGTTTGCAGCAGGAATCATTACATACGGAATCGTTGCTTTGCTGGAATTTCGGAGAGTGAAGAAGGTTCCTATGGATGAAGCCTTAAAAAATGTCGAGTAGGACAAAATTTGATAAAAATTTGACATTATCTGGAATTTGTGATACGGTTACACAAGAAACTGTTAGAGCGACACGCTCTAGACCAATCAGTTGGAATAGGAGATTATTATGAGAAAAAGAACAACTTCAAGAGCAAAGGAAACTATTAAAGAAGCAACAACAAAGGCTACAGAAGCAGTCAAAGAGACAGTTGAGAAAACAACTGTAAAAGCTTCAGAAGTAATTGAAGAAGCAAAAGACGCAGCAGCTGATATTGCGAAGGCTCCGGTTGTAGAAGAAGCAAAAGAAACTGTAAAGAAAGCAGTAAAAGAAGTGGCTAAAAATATCGACATCAAAAAATTCGCAGAAACAACTATCGAATTACCTGGTTTTGCAGTTACAATGAGCTCCATCGAGGAAGCAATCAAAAAAGACATCAAAGACAAAGGCATCGAAGGAAAAGAAATCAGCGTTTATGTAAATGTTGAGCAGAAAGCCGCTTACTACACAGTAGACGGACAGGGCTCTGACGATTACAGAATCGACCTGAATACATTATAATCTGTAAGCATTTTTTATAAACCGAAAATGGATGTCTGCAGGGATCCGGAAAGAAAATCTGCAGACATAAAAACAGCAGGATTGTTCATAGAATGAACAGACCTGCTGTTTTGCTTATTTATGATAGAACCACACTGCGGCGGATATGGATGATATCTCAGGAAGCTTTCTGCTCAAACAGATCCTCCCTTGTAATATTCTGTGCCCATTTCCCCTGGCGGTAATGATGGAATACCCATGGCCATTTCACAAACTCATCTGTACAGAGCAGGAAGTAAACCCACAATACCGGAAGCTTCAGGACAAAGGCCGCAAAAAATCCCAGAGGTACCGCATATACCCACATATCAATGGTATCGCAGATCAGTCCGAACTTCGTATCACCGCCTGCGCGGAATACCCCGGCGATCAGGGCTGTGTTTACCGCAGAACCCATAATATAATAGGTATTGATAAGCAGCATGTACTTCAAATAATGCATTGCCCCGTCACTTAAGGATGCAAATCTCAGGACCAGAGGCGTGATGGCAAATACGATCACACCGCCAATGGCACCGGCTATAATGGTCATCTTCAGCATTCTGGAAGCATACACCTTCGATTTCTCCAGATCCCCTTTTCCCATTACATTTCCAAGAAGAATCGTTCCCGCACTGGCAATTGCAAAGCAGAACACAGAACCGATATTGCGGACAACCGTAACCAGAGAGTTGGCTGCAACGGCATCTGTTCCGAGATGTCCCAGGATCACAGAGTACATGGAGAAAGCAACACTCCAGGAAATGTCATTTCCAAGAGCGGGAAGTGACAGCCGGACGAAGTCGCCAAACAGCACCTTACTGCGGATAAACATAAAGGTCAGGTTCAATTTAACATCTTTGCTCAGGAAAGAAACGATCACGCATGCTACCAGTTCGATCAGTCTGGAAGCAGCAGTTGCAATGGCAACACCTGTAGCCCCCAGCTTCGGTGCGCCGAAAAGCCCGAAGATAAAAGTAGCATTCAGGATAATATTCAATATAAAAGCCAGCATATTCAATGCCATACTGATCGTTACACGTCCGATACTGCGCAAAATCGCCAGATAAATCTCTGTAATTCCCCAGCAGAGATATGTAATTCCCATAATCCTAAGATAAGAAGAACCGATAGAGATCAGTTCCTGATCAGAAGTAAAAATCTTCATCATAAGCTGAGGAGCAGTAAATGCGATCAGTGCTACGATTCCCGAGATTATGATGGAAAAGCGGAGGGCAATTCCCTCGATCGCATGAATAGCCTGCATATTATTTTTTCCGAAATACTGCGCACACAGAAGAGATGCGCCTGTACCAAGTCCATAATATACCATAAACAGGATATTGGAGTAATTGGCAGCCAGAGACACCGCAGAAATCGCAGACTGTCCCACATAATTAAGCATAATTACATCTGCGGAGTTAACCGCTGCACTGAGCAGATTCTGGATAATGATCGGAATCGTCAGTTTAAGCATCTGCCGGTAAAAATTATCCTTACCGGCCGATAATGTGTTTATCATATTTACCCCCGTAATAAGTATTTGCCCGATCAGGCAGTTTTATTAGTCTGCTTTCAGCATAATCCTTCCGGCAGAAAAACGCTATCGGTATTTTGACTGATTTCTACGTTATTTTGACTTTTGAGCCCTTAAACAAATCAACTTTGCTTATAATACCTTGCACAAAAGAAGTCGGACTGATATAATTCGTATGTATTTTGAGAGGAATACATACTGTGACTGATAAAAAATATAATGGGAGAAGTTTATGGCGACATTACAGCAATTAGATATGAATATTTTACTGTGGATCCAGGAACATTTAAGGGTGGATGCCCTGACTCCGTTCTGGAGAGCAGTCACCTTCCTTGGAAACGGAGGATGGTTCTGGATCGTATTATGTGTGCTTCTGATCTGTTTCGGGAAAACACGCAAAACAGGAGTGACAGCGGCACTCTCGCTGCTGTCAGGGTTTCTGATCACAAATCTGCTGATAAAAAATGCAGTAGCCCGTCCAAGACCTTTTGATACTTATACACAGATCATTCCGCTGATCACCAGACCGAAAGACTATTCATTTCCATCCGGCCATACCTGCGCTTCCTTTGCCGTTGCACTGGTCTGTCTGCGGATGCTGCCCGGGAAATGGGGGATTTTACCTGTTGTTCTGGCCGGAATGATTGCTTTTTCCAGACTCTATCTGGGCGTACATTATCCGGGGGATGTTCTGGCAGGATTTCTGGTGGCATTGCTCACAAGTACAGTGGCATGCAGGCTGATGCGGAGAACATTTTCACCTCAGAAAAGCTGACCGGTTCAGAAGAAAACTTCCGGGGGGAAATACAAAAAAGATATGCAAAAATCAGCAGAAAAATATTCGAATGTAAAGTGTAAAGGATAATCTTGTAATGAACAAAAATGAAATCTATATAAAGAGCGGAACCAATTACAAAGAAATGACAAAGGAACTGCTGGCACAGTGCGGCCTGGCATCTGTAATTTCAGATAAAAAGATGCAGATTGGTATCAAGCCTAATCTTGTATCACCTTCCGAGGCTTCATGGGGAGCTACCACACATCCGGAAATTGTGGCGGGAATTATTGAGTATCTGCAGGAAAACGGATATGGAAATATTGCCATTCTGGAAGGCTCCTGGGTGGGAGATAAGACCACAGAAGCATACGAAGTGTGCGGATATCGTGAACTAACGGAAAAATATCAGGTGCCTTTTTGGGATATGCAGAAAGACAAGGGGATTGAAAGAGATTGCAGGGGGATGAAACTGAATGTCTGTGAACGTGCGGCAAATATCGATTTTCTGATCAATGTTCCGGTATTGAAAGGCCATTGTCAGACAAAGATCACATGTGCATTGAAAAATATGAAAGGATTGATCCCCAATACAGAGAAGCGTCATTTTCATGCGATGGGACTGCATGAACCGATTGCACATCTGAATGCGGGGCTCCATCAGGATTTTGTCGTGGTTGATAACATTTGCGGGGATCTGGATTTCGAGGATGGCGGAAATCCGGTAGTGATGAACCGTATCTGGGCGGGGACGGATCCGGTACTGATCGATTCTTATGTATGTCAGATCATGCATTATACAACGAAAGATGTACCGTATATTGAACTGGCAGAGAAGCTTGGGGTTGGAAGTACTGATCTGAAAAATTCCCGCATCGTATACTGTGAGGAAAATGCCCGCAAAGAACTTCCGAAATCAAGAAAAGTGGTAGAACTTCAGGATGCAGTAGAAGAAGTAGAATCCTGCAGTGCCTGCTATGGTTATCTCATCCCGGCTCTGGAAATGCTTAAAAATGACGGCCTTTTCGAGAAACTGGACACGAAAATCTGCATCGGCCAGGGATACCGCGGAAAAACAGGAAAACTGGGTGTAGGTGCATGCACCTGTAAATTTGAACATAACGTAAAGGGATGTCCTCCAACAGAGAATCAGATTTATGATTTCCTGAAGCAGTATATTCTGGGAGAAAATAAATAATATGATATCAGGGTCCTAGTACATCGTTTTCGAAATAACTATACCACTCACTTGTCTGCGAATCCGATTGCACAGGTCTAAAAGCCTCAGCGTAGCCCGCTACGCCTGCGTTTTTATACCAGCACACTCGAATCCGCATCCTACGCGATTGGTATAGTTATTTACGAAACGATGTACTAGGTTCAAAAAGTCGTTCGTACCTGCATGATAAGACTTTTGAATCTGGAACCCTGTTTGATTTTACAATGCCATCTTTATCATCTGTATAATTTTATCCTGCTCAAATTTACTGCTGTCAAATGCCAGATGATACTGGGAAATATCTTTCCATTTCTTATCTGTAAAGTACTCATAATAAGTACGCCGTTCTTTATCCACTTTCTTAACCAGCTTCTGTGCACTTTTTTCTTCCCGTCCCGTACGCTCGATGACAGTCTGTACACGATACTCAAATGGTGCATGGATAAATACGCTCAGGCATTTATTGTCGAGGATGTGATTGGCGCATCGGCCAACGATCACACAATCTTCTTTCTCAGCAGCATCCAGAATAATCTTTCGCTGAAGATCAAAGAGCACATCATTCATGGGAACAAAGTGAAAATCGCTGTCCATCTGAAGTTCATGGTCAATGGGAAAACGCCACTGGCTGCCACGTTTCTCATCAACCTTGGCAAGCAGATCAAAAGGAATATTCTCTTTCTGAGCTGCAATATCGATCAGCTCTTTGTCATAAAAAGCAAATCCAAGCTCTTCTGCCAGAGCTTTACCGATCAGGCGGCCATTACTGCCGAGCATCCTGTTTATTGTAATCACGCGTTTACTCATAATCAAACCCTCCTTTATGACATCTCTGTTATTGAACGATATAGATTCAGGCGGATATTCGCAAATTGTACCTGTTATCTGCAATTAACAGTGATAAGTCTTTTATTTGTGAACATTATAACATTGATACTTGAAAAAATCCAGTAAAATATATAAAAAACCAAATATATTACGAAAATATTTGGGTACAGTGCACAAAAACGATTCGCAATGAAACAAATGATACAGTTAATCCGATAATATTTTGAAAAGTGTTTTTTTGGATAGTTTTATCAATAGACACTTTTGGCTGTCATATGCTAGAATTAGAGTAATATTTACAGCAAGCAGCAAAGCGGATGATATTGTCCGCCTGACCAGGATTACTGCCGAGACATACAAGCCAAAATTCCATTGCCGCAGGCAATCTGGAATGAATTTTGGCTACGTTACTGAGAACGGAGTGAACAGTAACAAAAATTTATTTATGAAATAGAGGATATTTATAGATTTTTTCTTTAAGCTATGGTATTATATTAAATTGGCTGTCTGACGACAGATCCGAGTCAAAATATTACAAGAGATATGAAAAGTATGTAAGAAAGGGATACGATACATAATGCTGAAAATCAAAAGCTATGTAAAGGTAAACAGTCTGGCGGAAGCTTATGAACTGAACCAGAAGAAAACAGCCCGTATTCTTGGGGGAATGGTCTGGATGAAAATGGGCAACAGAGCAATATCCACAGCGATTGATCTTTCCGGTCTGGGGCTGGATGCGATTTCGGAGAATGATGACGAATTTGTCATCGGATGTATGACTCCGCTTCATGACCTGGAGACAAATGAAGCTCTGAATACCTACACACATGGAGCTATGAAAGAAAGCCTTTGCCACATTGTAGGCGTACAGTTCAGAAACTGTGCCACTGTGGGAGGAAGCATTTATGGAAGATATGGTTTCTCAGATGTTCTGACCATGTTCCTGGGAATGGATACATGGGTAGAATTATATGATGCAGGCCGTATTCCACTGACTGAATTTGTAAATATGAAGAAGGACAATGACATCCTTGTAAATATCATCGTGCGAAAAGAGCCACTTCTTACCTGTTACTTAAGTCAGAGAAACATAAAAACAGATTTCCCGGTGCTGACCTGTGCAGCTTCTGTGATCGGAAATGAGGCAAGGACTGTGATAGGTGCCAGACCTGCACGTGCCATGATCGTGGAAGATAAGAAGCAGATCCTGAAGAATTTCCGGAACATGACAAAAAAGCAGAAGGAAGAGGCGATCGAAGCCTTTGCAGAATATGCGGCAGAGAACGTTCCTACTGCAGGCAATATGCGAGGATCAAAGGAATACAGAACCCTTCTTGTAAAAGTATTGACAAGAAGAGCCTGGGAAGCAGTAGGAGGGATGAAAAATGAATATTAATTTCTGGCTTAACGGAGTGAACCGCCACGCAGAGATCTCCCCGGATACACTGCTGATCGATTTCTTAAGAAAACAGGGCTGTTTCAGCGTGAAAAGAGGCTGCGAAACTGCGAACTGTGGTCTTTGCACAGTTCTTATGGACGGTCGTCCGGTGCTTTCCTGCAGTACACTTGCAGCACGCATTGAGGGAAAGAAAATCGTTACATTGGAAGGAATGCAGAGAGAAGCGCAGGAGTTTGGAAGCTTTCTGGCGAATGAAGGTGCGGAACAGTGCGGTTTCTGCAATCCGGGATTTATCATGAATGTATTTGCGATGCTCAACGAGATCAAAGATCCCACAGAGGAGCAGATCAAAGAATATCTTGCGGGAAATCTGTGCAGATGTTCCGGTTTTGTTTCCCAGACAAGGAGTATCCTGAAGTTCCTGAAATATAAGAAAGCACAGGAGGAAGCATAAAGATGAAATATGTAAATCAACCTGTACGTAAAACAGATGCAATGTCACTGGTAACCGGAAAGCCTGTCTATACAGATGATCTGGCACCAAGGGACTGCCTGATCGTGAAGATACTGAGAAGTCCCCACGCCAACGCCTGGGTGGAAGATATTAAAACAGGTACTGCCGAGAAGGTGGCCGGAATTGCATGTATCCTTACCTATAAAGATGTGCCTCAGAAACGTTTTACCCTTGCCGGCCAGACTGCACCGGAGATGAGTCCGGATGACAGACTGATCCTTGACCGTCATGTACGTTTTGTGGGAGATGCAGTTGCCATTGTTGCGGGTGAGACAGAAGAGGCGGTAGATAAAGCATTGAAGAGAATCCGCGTAGATTACCGCGTGGAGACACCGGTTCTGGATATCCACAAGGCAAAAGATAATCCGATCCTGGTCCATCCGGAGGATGACTGGAAGCTGAAAATTCCTCTTGGCGGAGACAACAAAAGAAACTTATGTGCATCCGCAGTGGAAGAACATGGAAATGTAGATGAAGTTCTGGCAAAGTGTAAATATACTGTAGAGCGCACTTATCATACAAGAGCAAACCAGCAGACTATGATGGAGACTTTCCGCACAGCCTGCTATATGGATCATTTCGGCAGACTGATCGTTCTGTCCTCAACACAGATCCCATTCCATGTGCGAAGGATCGTTGGAAGGGCACTGGACATTCCTGCTTCCAAAGTACGTGTGATCAAGCCAAGGATCGGTGGCGGCTTTGGTGCAAAGCAGACCTCTGTCAGTGAGATCTATCCGGCGATCGTGACCTGGAAAACAGGCCGCCCGTCCAAGATGATCTTCTCCAGATATGAGTCCATGATCTGCTCTTCACCGCGCCATGAGATGGAGATCACAGTACGCGCAGGTGCAGATGAAAATGGTATCATCAAGGCAATTGATCTTTATACTTTGTCCAACACTGGGGCATACGGAGAACACAGTTCTACAACAGTAGGACTCAGCGGTCATAAATCAATCGCTCTTTACAGACATACAGAAGCCTACAGGTTTGCTTTTGATGTTGTCTATACAAATGTGCAGGCTGCAGGTGCCTATCGTGGTTATGGTGCAACCCAGGGTATTTTTGCAGTGGAATCTGCAGTAAATGAGCTGGCACATAAGATGGGAATGGATCCTGTTAAGGTAAAAGAAATGAATATGCCTGTAGAGGGCGGTCCTCTTCCTGGATATCCGGATGTTCCTTATGCACAGAGCTGTTCCATGGACCGTTGTATGGCGCGCGCCAAAGAGATGATGGACTGGGATTCCAAATATCCATGCAGGGATATGGGAAATGGCAAGGTCCGCGGAGTCGGTGTTGCCATGGCTATGCAGGGTTCCTCTATTGCAGGAGTTGACGTAGGCGGCGCAGATATTAAGCTGAATGAAGATGGTTCTTATACACTGGCACTTGGATGTACGGATATGGGAACCGGCTGTGATACCGTTATGGCACAGATCGCGGCAGACTGTCTGAATACACCTATGGACAACATAGTAGTATTCAGCGTGGATACGGATATCTCTCCTTATGATTCCGGCTCCTATGCTTCCGCTACAACCTATACTACCGGTGTAGCGGTTATGAAGGCCTGTGAGGAGCTGAAGAAAAAAATCTGTAAGCTTGGCGCAGAGATGATGGAAGTAGATGAGAGAAAAGTTGATTTTGACGGATCCTGTGTATTCTATGATGAGACACTTGAGATAAGCGATGGGGCAGACGGAAATGCAGCAGGTCATATGACAGATGCAGAAGAGGGCTATAGTGTTGATATGGATGCCATCAGTTCTGAAAATGCCCAGAAGAAAGTTTCATTGGAAGATATTGCATTAAAGAGCACTTTCTTTAACAATATCGAGCTTCAGGTTGTGAAACAGCATTCTTCACCGATCTCGCCGCCGCCGTTTATGGTAGGTATGGCAGAAGTAGAGGTGGATACAGAGACAGGCAGTGTGGATGTTCTGGATTATGTGGCGGTTGTTGACTGCGGTACACCGATCAATCCGAATCTTGCACGTGTACAGACGGAGGGCGGTATTGCACAGGGAATTGGCATGGCTCTCTGGGAAGATGTACAATATACAGATAAAGGTAAGATCCGCAACAACTCTTTTATGCAGTATAAGATTCCAACCAGACAGGATATCGGAAATATCCGCGTGGATTTCGAGTGCAGTTACGAAAAGAGCGGTCCTTTTGGTGCCAAATCCATTGGTGAGCTTGTAATTGATACTCCATGTCCGGCATTGGCTGAGGCAATTTATAATGCAACAGGTGTGCGTCTGACAGAGCTTCCGATGACTCCTGAGAAGATTGCCATGGAGATTTTGAAAAACCGCGAATCCATCCGGTCAGGGACAAAGGTGGAAGAATGAGAGAATTATGCCTTGCCTGTGCAGGTTTTGCCCTGGAGTTTATAGTTTTTTATGCAGCAGGCATTGTTCTGGTCCGGATATTGAAAGTAAAAGGGGATTGTTCCCTGACTTTCATACTGGGATATCTGGTTTACTTTGCAGTGTTTGAACTGGTGATCGTACCGATGACACTGAAATGGGTATCCCTGACAGTTGCGGCTTATATATGGGCAGGAATCATGGCTCTGGTTATCTGCGCAGCTGTGATCTGCACAATAAAAAAACAACGGAGAATACGTGCCGGACAAACGGAAACATGTAGTGGGATTTTTGGAAGCATTTCTGAAATATGGAAAAATCACTCTGTGATGATTATCCTTGCAGGTGCCGTAGTATTGCTGCAGTGTCTGATTGTGATCTTTTACGAGGATACAACAGTAGATGCGGCGTATTATGTAGGTACAGTGAGTACTTCTGTATACACAGATACTCTTGGCAGATATAATCCCTTTAACGGAGCGATCCAGAAGGCATTTCAGGCCAGATATGTTTTTTCCGCATATCCGATGCATAATGCAGTGTGGTGCAGACTTCTGGGAATCCATCCCATTGTGCAGGCAAAGCAGGTAATGTCATGTATGAATGTAGTGACTGCCAATCTGATCATTTATCAGATCGGTAAGAGACTGTTTGACGGAAACAGGAAGAAAGCAGATCTGATGCTTGTCTTTGTCTGTGTTTTACAGCTGTTTTGCGGTACGATTTATTCCTCCGGAACTTTTTTCTTTACCAGAAGCTACGAGGGAAAAGCCATCCTTGCCAACATTGCCATCCCTGCAGTTCTTATGTGTGCCGTCTGGTATCTGCAGGAGAAAAACAGCAGGAATGTCTGGATCATATTGTTTGTCACAGCGGTCAGTGCGCTGACATTTTCCGGTTCTGCTATCATCTTTCCTATCGTGATCGCAGCGGGAATGGCTCCGGCGGCAGTTATGAATAAGAGATTTTCGGGGCTGGTATATTGTGCAGTGTGTATGCTTCCGTCGGCATTATATGCAGCTGTATTTTTTGCATGCAGAATCGGTCTGCTGACGCTGGCTGCATCATAATACAGAAAGGAGAAAAAAATGGCAGGTGTAACAATTCAGGAACTGGGACTGCGCTTTGTTGATGCATGTATGAGGCTGTACTGGGGTTCCTGCTGGTATCCTCTTCTGTTTGCTGTAGGACTGATCTGCACACTGGTCCTGGGGAGAAAAAGAAAGTCCGGGATATTTGTCGGCTATACAGTATTTCTGCTGCTGACAGTATATAATCCGCTGGTTGTAAAATATCTTATCGCAAAGGTGAAGTTTGAGAATGAATATTACCGGTTTATCTGGATTCTTCCTGTGATCCCGGCGGTTGCCTACTATGGAGTCAGACTTGTGACCGCTTTTAGAAAGACCTGGATAAAAGTTCTTATGGCTGCAGCTGTGCTGACAGGTTTTGTGATCCTGGGAAATCCGCTGGACGGGGTAGTGACCAATTTTGCAATGGCAGAGAATATTTATAAGGTGCCCAATGATCTGCGTGCAGTCTGCGACGTGATCCACCAGAACCAGGAGAATGATTTTCCAAGGGTTGTTTTTGACGGCAGTCTTAACAGCATTGTGCGACAGTATGATGCGGGGATCGCCACTGTAATAAGCAGAAATGCAAGTATCTACAGATCAGGCAGTACAGTGGCGGGAAACTATGATGAGAACAGCAGTTTCTATAAAAGACAGAAAGCATTGCTGGATGTGATCGATTATCATATCTATGAAGATAAAGAAGGGTTTCAGGCTGCGTTGAAGAAATCAAAGACAGATTTCGTAGTAACACAGATCGGGCTGGTTGACCATGATTTTCTGACAGAGTGTGGTTGTGAACTGATCGCACAGACGGAATCCTGCTACATTTACAGATTTGATTATAGTAATCCTCGTAAATAATGCATATTGATCCGGCTCATCAGAGCGTGAAATTCTGCCAAGCTGTTTCAATGCATTAATTAAGAGGCATGCTATGATCGAAATATCATATATCTTACAAGAGAAGGAGAAAAGAAATGAAAAGTAACATAAAAAGACTTTCGCTCTGCCTTTCAGCACTGATGCTGCTGATACTGGCAAGTCCGCTGACTGTACTTGCAGCAGAGGAAGAGGTGGCTGCATCTGCGAAATTTTACGGCACATTCTGGTCGTTGGTTCCGCCGCTTGTTGCCATTGCACTGGCACTGATCACCAAAGAAGTATACAGTTCACTGTTTGTAGGAATACTGGTTGGTGCACTGTTCTACTCTAATTTTAATTTCGAAGGAACAATCCTTCATATTTTTGAAGGCGGAATGATCAGCGTTCTGACAGATTCTTATAATATGGGTATCCTGATCTTCCTTGTTATTCTGGGAACCATGGTATGTCTGATGAACAGGGCAGGCGGTTCCGCAGCATTCGGACGCTGGGCCGGTAAGAGGATTAAAAGCAGAGTTGGTGCGGAACTCTCAACCATCATTCTTGGTGTACTGATCTTTATTGACGATTATTTTAACTGTCTGACAGTAGGAAGCGTTATGCGTCCTGTGACAGATAAGCACAATGTGTCCCGCGCAAAGCTGGCGTACCTGATCGATGCCACAGCAGCACCGGTATGTATCATTGCACCGATTTCTTCATGGGCTGCGGCAGTCAGCGGATTTGTAGAAGGAGAGGATGGAATTACCCTGTTTGTACATGCAATTCCCTATAACTTCTACGCACTGCTTACGATCTTCATGATGGTGGCAATGGTTCTTATGAAAGTAGAATTCGGACCAATGGGTGTTCATGAGACAAATGCTTTAAAAGGCGATATCTACACAACACCTGCACGTCCTTATGCAAACGCGGCTGAAGATGAGAAAAGTAATCCGCGTGGCAAGGTGATCGATCTTCTGATCCCGATCGTAAGCCTTGTAATATGCTGCGTAATCGGTATGATCTATACAGGTGGTTTCTTTAGCGGAACTGATTTTGTAACTGCATTTTCACAGAGTGATGCATCTGTGGGACTGGTGCTTGGAAGCTTCTTCGGACTGGTTATCACGATTGTTTTATATCTGATACGTCGTGTTATGAATTTCAGAGACTGTATGGCGTGTATTCCGGACGGATTCAAGGCAATGGTACCTGCGATCCTGATCCTTACTTTTGCCTGGACATTGAAGGCCATGACAGACAGCCTTGGTGCATCTGTATTTGTATCTGCAATTGTTAAAAGCTCTGCAGGCGGGCTGATGAATTTCCTTCCTGCAATTATCTTTGTGATCGGGGCTGTTATCGCATTTGCGACAGGTACTTCATGGGGAACCTTTGGTATCCTGATCCCGATTGTTGTTAATGTATTCTCAGGAACAAATCATGAACTGATGATCATCTCTATTTCTGCATGTATGGCAGGTGCTGTATGTGGAGATCACTGTTCACCGATTTCCGATACAACCATCATGGCATCAGCAGGTGCACAGTGTGAACATGTAAATCATGTCAGCACACAGCTTCCCTATGCAATGGTTGCAGCAGCAGTATCTTTCCTGACTTATATTATCGCAGGATTTGTACAGACAGCATGGATCGCACTTCCGGCAGGAATCATTCTTATGGCGATCACCCTGGTGATCATCCGATTAAAATTCGACGATCTGAAAATGTAAATAAAACCGGGCAGTCAGCACAATGCATGACTGCCCATAATTTTTGACTTGTAACAAAATAATGCATCTTTTGTAACAAAATAAAAAACTTTACTTTTTTCGGTAATTATGATAATATAGACCTTGTATTAAATAAATTATATAAATCCTTTGAAAATCAGATTTTCAAGATACGCGCCTGTAGCTCAGTGGATAGAGCAGTGGTTTCCGGTACCATGTGCGGGGGTTCGATTCCCTTCAGGTGTGTTGCACGAGGTACGGGTCTGCCTCGGTGCGTTGTAAGTTAAGGAGGACAAGAACTTGGATAATTTCAGGGAATGGTTGTCAGATAACCTTCGCTATTTTATGCTTGGCGGAGCAATTCTGGTGATCGTAGCTGTGTTGTTCGTTGGTGTTCGCGCCTGTGTCGGAAGTGGGAAGGGAACTTCAGACGGAGAACAAACAACAGCTCAGGACAACGACCAGGGAACTGATCCTTCTTCTCCGGAAGATGATGGGGAGACAAACGACGGGAAGAAAGAAGAAGACACGAATCCCTTGGAGGATGGCAGTGAAGAAATCACTGCGCTTATGAACAGTTACTACAAAGCTTTAGGGGACAAAGACATTACCGCATTGAGAACTGTTGTCAACAATCTGACACCTTCAGATGAATCAAAGATCACAAATGCCAAAGATTACATCGAAGGGTATCAGGTCAGCAATGTTTATACAAAGAAAGGCCTGGATGATAATTCCTTTGTAGTGTACACACGGGGAAGTTTTGTATGCAAAGGAATTGATACACCGGCACCATCTTTGTGGAGTTCTTATGTAGTAAAAGACAGTGATAATAATTACAAGATACTTGGTGATCTCGAGCAGAACACACAGGTTTCTGAGTATATGGATTCACTGAAGTCAGACGAAGATGTGCAGAACCTGACAGCAGAAGTGCAGGCGGCATATGAGCAGGCACAGAAGGATGATTCGGCTCTGGCACAGTTTTTGAATGGACTAGGTGAAGAAGTAGATACTTCTTCCGGCACGAGTGCAGACGGCACGACTCTGACAGTTACAGAAGGATGTAATGTCAGGGCAGAAGCAAGCAGCGACAGTGATATCATAGGTGGTCTTGATGCCGGTGATCAGGTTGTGAAGGTTGCTCAGGAGGGTGACTGGATTCAGATTGATTACGATGGCGAGACTGGATATGTCTATAGTGGATTGCTTCAGTAAATAAGAACAGACAAAAGACACAGGAGATTTTCCTGTGTCTTTTCTACTTCTTAAGAGAACCGTCTGTCTGAAGTTCGTATGTTTCGCCGTCTACAGTGATTGTACCGGTCTGCATGATTCCATCCTGATCCATGTAGTAACGTTTTTGGTCTACATCGATCCAACCAGTCTGCATGATTCCGTCTTTGTTGAAATAATATTTCTTGTGATCTGTGTCGGTAAGCCATCCGGTGTAAGGCTGTCCGTCAACCAGAAACAGCCAGTTGCTTCCGCTTGCAGTCCAAGTACCTTCGGATGCTTCCGGGGAAATGTTACTGTCGTCAGAAACAGTCGGTGTTTCGGTCGGTGTCTGAGTCGTTTTTGGAGTTACGGATGGTGTTTTCTTTGAAGTTTTCTTTTTATCTGAATTTTGAGTGGTGTTTTTTTCTTTTGAATCCTTTGCTGATGAAGCTTTGTCTGATTTCCTGGAGGTTACGGACTCTTTTGTAAAATAATCCGGATCGTACGATGACTGGCGCAGGAAAAATCCAGAAGAAAGACAAAGCAAAATGACGATGATAAGCAGCAGGGGATTTGTCTGTCGATTATGATCTGACATGAATTTCCCTCCTTTGTACAAATGTACAATTGTATATTTTCTTCATCATACATGATGTGGCAAAAAAATACAAGAGGAGTGTAAAATATAAAACTGCCGGTTGCGGACGAATTGAAAACACTATATAATAAAGCAATGGACAAAAAAATGAAATCAGAAGATCAGAATACAATAAGGATAAATAAATATCTGAGCAGTGCCGGAGTGTGTTCCAGAAGGGATGCGGATCGTCTGACAGAAGCCGGAAGAGTTACCGTGAACGGGAAAAAGATAGGCACAGGGGAGAGAATCCCTGTTGATGCGGTGATCTGTCTGGACGGCAAACCTGTGGAAAAGGAAGAACGGGAGGTACTGCTTCTTTTTTATAAACCACGGGGAATCGTCTGCAGCACGAAGAAACAGCGGCAGGAGACAACAGTAACCGAATACATTGATTATCCGACACGGATCTATCCGGTGGGAAGGCTGGATAAAGATTCCGAGGGACTTCTCCTTATGACCAATCAGGGAGATCTTGTCAACCGTATCATGAGGGCAGGCAACTACCACGAAAAGGAATATCAGGTGACGGTAGACCACGAAATTACAGATGAATTTGTGTGTCATATGCAGAATGGAGTGCCGATACTTGGGACTGTTACGCGCCCATGCATCGTGCGAAAGACTGGCAGGAATAGTTTTACCATTGTTCTGACGCAGGGGCTGAACCGACAGATCCGCAGGATGTGTGAGTATCTTGGATATCATGTACGTACACTGAAACGTGTACGGATCATGAATCTTACACTGGATGGACTGAAATGTGGGGCATATCGTGAAATACGGAGAGATGAGTGGAGTGAGCTTAAAGAGCTGATTCGTAATTCCTCAAGTGAAACAATAACAGAAACAGGAGGCCATCATGGAAACAGCAGAGGTAACCCGAATGAAAGAACTGGTTCAGAAGCTGAACGAGGCGGCAAAGGCATATTATCAGGAAGACAGAGAAATCATGAGCAACAGGGAGTACGACGCGCTGTACGACGAACTGGAGCAGACAGAAAAAATAACAGGAATCGTTCTTGCTGACAGTCCGACCGTTCGTGTCGGATATGAGGCAGTGGATGCGCTTCCGAAGGAAACACATGATTCTCCGATGCTTTCTCTGGACAAGACGAAAGAAAGGGAAGTTTTAAGAGGTTTTGTAGGAAGTCATAAGACGCTTCTGTCATGGAAGATGGATGGTCTGACTATCGTTCTTACCTATGAAAATGGAGAATTGCAGAAAGCAGTCACCAGGGGAAACGGGATTGTCGGAGAAGTTATCACCAACAATGCGCGTGTTTTTCGAAACATTCCACTGAAAATCGCATATCAGGGAAGACTGGTGCTTCGTGGAGAGGCAATCATTACTTACTCTGATTTTGAACGAATAAATAATTCTATTGAGGATGTAGATGCAAAATACAAGAATCCGCGAAATCTCTGCAGTGGATCGGTACGTCAGCTTAATAATCAGATTACGGCAGAAAGGAATGTACGCTTTTTTGCGTTTGCGCTTGTATCTGCGCAGGATGTAGACATGCATAATTCCAGAGAGTTCCAGATGGAATGGCTGCGGACACAGGGATTTGAAGTGGTGGAGTACCGTGTGGTGACATCAGAGAATCTGGATGAGGCAATGGATTATTTTGCTGAAAAGATCATAACCAATGATTTTCCATCGGATGGGCTTGTGGCATTATATGATGATATTGCGTATGGAGAGTCCCTTGGAAGCACAGCGAAGTTTCCGCGAAATGCATTTGCTTTTAAATGGGCAGATGAAGTGCGGGAAACAACACTTCGGGAAATCGAATGGAGTCCGTCAAGGACAGGGTTGATCAATCCGGTCGCAGTCTTTGATCCAGTGGAACTGGAGGGAACGACGGTCAGCAGGGCCAGCGTTCATAATGTCAGCATCGTGAAAGATCTGAAACTTGGCATTGGTGATACGATTCAGGTTTATAAGGCAAATATGATCATTCCGCAGATTGCGGAAAACCTTACACAGAGTGGAAATCTGGAGATTCCGAATATCTGTCCGGTGTGCGGCCAGGAGGCAAAGGTGCTTCGTGAAAATGATGTAGAAGCCCTGTACTGCATGAATCCGGACTGTGTGGCAAAGAAAATCAAGGCGTTTACACTGTTTGTCAGCAGGGATGCAATGAATATTGACGGACTTTCAGAAGCTACTCTGGAGAAATTTATTGCAAAAGGTTTTATTCATAATTTCGGAGATATTTTTGAAATCGGGAAATACAGGGATGAGATCGTCACGATGGACGGTTTTGGAGAGAAATCTTTCGACAACCTCATATCCAGCATTGAGAAAGCAAAAAAGACTACACTTGCAAAAGTAATTTACAGTCTGGGAATCAGCAACATCGGACTGTCCAATGCAAAAGTAATCTGTCGCTATTTTGATGATGACCTGGACAAAATTCGCTCTGCCAAAGAGGAAGAAATCAGTATGATTGACGGTATCGGACCGGTCATTGCCGGCAGTCTGAAAAAATATTTTGCGAAGCCGGAAAATAATCAGAAGGTTGACCATCTGCTTGGATATCTTCACATTGTAAAAGAAGAAAAATCTGACAATCAGATTTTTGCAGGGATGAATTTCGTGATTACGGGAAGTCTGGAACATTTCAGTAATCGTGGAGAAGCAAAAAATCTGATCGAGTCTCTGGGAGGTAAGGTGACCGGTTCTGTAACCGGTAAGACGAATTACCTGATCAACAACGATGTCACTTCGAACTCTTCAAAGAACAAAAAAGCAAGAGAGCTTGGGATTCCGATTCTTTCCGAAGAAGATTTCCTGAAGTTGACGGAAGAATCAAAATAGAATGAAATAATATAGAAGTATGAACTAAAGGAGGAACGGGAAATGCCGATTAAGATACAGGGCGATCTGCCTGTAAAAGAAATTCTGGAAAGAGAAAATATATTCGTGATGGATGAGGGAAGAGCAATTCATCAGGATATCCGTCCAATTCAGATTCTGATTCTGAATCTGATGCCGCTGAAAGAGGAGACAGAACTTCAGCTTTTGCGTTCTCTGTCAAATACACCACTGCAGGTGGATGTAACGTTTATGGCGGTTGAAAGCCATCAGGCCAAAAACACTTCTGTCAGCCATTTGAATAAATTTTACCAGACATTTCCTGATCTGAAAGATCAGAAGTTTGACGGAATGATCGTGACAGGTGCACCGGTAGAGCAGATGGAATTCGAGGAAGTGGACTACTGGAAAGAGCTGGAAGAAATCATGGACTGGACAGAAAGCCATGTAACTTCAACGATCTTTTTGTGCTGGGCAGCGCAGGCGAGTCTTTACCATTTTTACGGACTTCAGAAACGACAGCTTGATCATAAGATGTTCGGCCTTTTCTGGCACAAAGTCCTCAACCGTAAGATTCCGCTTGTAAGAGGATTTGACGATGCTTTTCTGGCACCACATTCCAGACATACCGAAGTGCCGATCGAAGATATCCGTGCATGCAAAGAAATCACCATTCTTGCAGAATCCGAAGAAGCAGGTCTTTTTCTTGCGATGGCACAGGGCGGGCGCCGGATTTTTGTAATGGGACATCCGGAATACGACCGCATCACACTGGATGGAGAGTATAAGCGCGATATGGGTAAGGGACTGCCTATCGATCTTCCGAAAAATTATTACAAAGACGACGATCCGGCAAGTAAACCACTGCTTCTGTGGCGTGCACATGCAAACAATCTGTATACGAACTGGCTGAATTATTACGTATACCAGAGCACACCGTTTGATCTGTACGGAACACCTGATTTTGCGAGTATAAACATGGATTAATGCGGATTTGGAGAAATTGCCTGAAATGGCATAAAATGGTGTAGTTAGACATAATGTGGTTTAAAAATGGGGTACAAAATGGGGTACCGGATGGGGTATAAAAAACGAATCGAATTTATTGAAAGAGAATCCGAATGAGGGTTCTCTTTTTTTGCGTAAAAAAATAATTAATGGAAAAAAGAGACTTTTTGTGACAGGACCTCTCCTAATATTACATATTCTTTATATACAAGTAATTGATTACCAGATGAAATCTGGTTTTAACACTTGATAAGCCCATTAACTTACCGACAAGAAGAAATGATAGGAGATACGAATATGTCATATTATAAGAGAACAACTATAGCAGGAAAAACCATAGAAGTTGAGAAATACTATAATAACAATCATAAAAAGAAAGGCATTAAACGAGGAGATAAGGTAAAACCAACGACGGAAGGACAGAAAAAAATTAACAGTAGAAATGCTGAGAGAAAATTGAGACAGTTGATTAATGCTAATTTTGAAGAGGGGGATATTCATCTCATACTAGATTATATCAGAGTAGAAGGAGAACCTGACCGAACAGCGGAAGAAATGCGACATGATATAGATATATTTCTGCGGGAATGCCGTAAAGAATATAGAAAAGCAGGTTTGGAATTTAAGTATGTCCATGTAATGGAGATTGGAGATAGGGGAGCAAGACATCACCACTTAATCGTTAATAGAATAGCTACGGAAATACTGCAAAAATGTTGGAACAAAGCATACAAGAAACAGAATAAAATCAAAGCTTTTAACTTGGACAACTCCGGAAATTATGCTAAATTAGCAAGCTATCTGATCAAATATACGGATAAACATCGTAAAAAAGAGGATGGAGCATTGCAGAAGAAACGCTGGAATGCAAGTAAAAACCTGAAGAGACCGGAACCAGAAATCAAAGTCATTTCGGAACATGATTTTTATAGAACAGAACCTAGGTCAATAAAAGGCTACTATATTGATAAGGACAGTGTGTGCATTGGAATACATAGTTCGGAATACTATGGCTATGGATTTATGCGATATATTTTAGTGCAATTAGACAACAAACCAGTGAAGTTACAGAAAACAATAGAAGCAGGTGAGTAATATGATAAATGGAAATCTTGAGTTTACAAAAGCTGATTTTATGCAGTTTAGAGACCTTGAAACCAGCTTGGAGTGGCATATTATACAGTTAAAAGAACTGAAAGAAAATTATAAGATACAGAAGGTTAATCCTGGAATGAATATTGCGTATATGCAGAAAAATGTGTATGAATGTAATAAAGCATCTTTGGAGGAAAATATAAGTAATCTTACGATGAAACTCTTTGTAATACGTCGAACGATCACAATGTGTAAAGAATGCGTTGAAGAGAAAATTTATTTAGCTGTATCCATGGCGGTTATAGATGGTATGCCATATAGAACTATCTCTGATAAAATCAGCTATAGCACACCTCAGGTAAGTCGTTATATTAGTCAGTTCTTTAAAAATTTAGAATGTCATAAAGCATTTCTGAAAGCTAAGGAAGAAGCAGTACAATTATGTTTTTGCATGAAGAAAGAAACAAATGAAACACAATCTGAAAGGCATGAAACATAATGTTATATTATAATATAGGTGGACAAAGGAATGTCCGAACATATTTTTTACATTTCAGTGTTGTCCCGGGATTTACTGCAAATGAATCCCGGGGAAAAGAAAGTGATGTGAAAGAAAAATAAGGAGATGGAGTGATGGAAAAAGTATCAGAAATCTGGAAAGATATTGGGTATAACAGATACACAGCAGCAAGATATGTTATATCAGCAGATGGACGTATAATGAACAAAAATACGGGACATATATTGACCACAAAACATGTATGTGGCCATCGCCGTGTGATATTACAGATTGCTGGCAGCAGACCCAAAAGTTTTTGCGTTGATGAGCTGGTTAAAATGGCTTTTTATGAGGAAAATTTGGCTGTTGAGACAAAGGATAATGATTATAATCGGATTGTGGAAAAATCTGAAGTGTTAAAGATAAAAAATGCAGATGATGATATAGAAGGAGCAGCGAAAAGAATGATCATGCTTACAATCAACATTAATTGCTAGTTGTAGAAATATAATACTTGAAAAGGCGAGTCGCTTGCTAAAAAGTTGCTTTATGATAATATGAAGAAACAAGAAAACCATTAAGAAGGGAAAAATTTATATGGTTTTGTATCATGGAAGCGCATATGATTTTATGGAAATAGATTTGTCAAAGGCGCGTAAGGGAAAAGACTTTGGCTTGGGATATTATTTATGATAGAATGGCTGATTCAACATTTAAAGTATTATCGAATTATATCGAACGTTATTATTTTGGGGAGATAAATTTAAAAACGTTGTTAACCATTGCAAGATTTCCGAAATACAGACGATATGATCAATATTGTTTCAAGACAGGGAGAGCAATAGAAAAATTAAGTTTGATAAAAAAAGAAGGTGTTTAAATGAATTATAGTACCAGAAATATCATTAAAACGTATTCAGCCATAACCGGGAATGAAGATGAGAAGCAAATCGTCCGGATTTTATCTAAGTCTCCAACGTTTATGGCGGTAAAAAAAGGAAATCCGGTACTTATGTATGAGGGATACAGTGCCAATCTGATGGAGATAGTGGATGAATTACGACGACAAAATGACTGCCCGGAAGATGTAAAGAAAATAACAGCTGAGAATATTGCAATAGTAAACAGAGCAAGAAAAAATAATACAAGGTCACGGGAACGGATTCAGAAGCCTGTGTTTGGCAGAGTAGTCAGACGAACTAGAAAAACAAAAGTAGCCAAAATGGGAAATATCAAAATAAAAAGAACAGGAGTCATGAAACCATAATAAGATTCTTTATGGCTGTAGTACAAATTAAGAAGTCATATAAGCTATATAAAATCAAATTGCCATTGCATGAATAACATGAATTATGATATACTCACTAAAGAAATTATTTGACATGGTATTTTGGTGGTAATATGCTTAAATGCATGAAATAATAGAAAGAGAGTGTGAAAATATGGCTAACATTGGAAGAAAGCTGGGGGTTAATATTTTTACCGTAATGCAGGAATCCGGAATTAGTCGGGAAAAACTGGCAGAACGATTACAGTGTTCATATCGTGAAGTATGCCGGATTTTGGAAGGTAAATTTATGCTTCCGCCACGCAGAATTGCAGAGCTTGCAAGCGCGTTGGGAACAACTAAACATGATCTTTTAAATTTAGAGGCAGATAAGGAAGTTCCAGAATTGGAATATATGAAAGAATTTACTGATTTGGAAAATCTTGATACTGTCTTGGATCTTATAGATGAATATATCGATTTAAAAGAAGCAACAATGTAGGCTGTACGAATTTCGTACAGCTTCTTTTTAAAGGTGGGATCAGTGATGGAATATACTGAAATCATGGAGATAATAGTAAATAAAGTGTGCGGTGGATATTCTCAAATTATACCTGGAGAACCTGATGTGTTGGGTTCTCTTTTTTTATGTAAAAAACAGAATAGCATTTGTTTGGGATTATGACAAGCAATTTTATATTGAATTTTCAACATATAACTGGTAAATCGGAGTATTTGATGAATTATTAACGAAAAAAGTATGAAAATTTTGTGAAGAATTACAGAGATTTGGGTCAAAATTGCGTTGACAAATCAAAACTGGGGGGATTAAAATGGGAATGTAGAAGAAATAGTACGTGAATTTTATAATTTTGTGAGTAACTATAGGTATAGGTGTGTTACAGACACATCGGGAACATCCGGTGAGATTCCGGGACGGTTTTATCCCCGCTGTAATAGGTACGAAAGCTGTAGAGCATAAATGCTCAACCACTGGGTAATGCAGATTATCCGGGAAGGGCAGTGAGTAGGTCAGATCCTGAGTCAGAATACAGATATCTTAGAGAGTTTCAAAGATTCCAAAGGCATAAAATGGAAGTCTATTTTTTATGCTCTTTTTGGGAAAAAGTAATTAAAAAGAACATTATGGAGGCTTACATCAGCTCTGTAATAAATAAAAAATCCTAAAGGAGGACAAGTAGAATGAAGAAAAAAATGTTAGGTATCCTTATGGGTGTTGCAATGACAGCAACGACAATCGCTGCTCCGACAGCAATTTTCGCAGATGACATCGACATCGAAGATATCGCTGTAGAAACTGAGGAGGACGACGTAGCTGATGTGGAAGTCGAAGACGAAGCGGAACCTGCAGAAGAGGTGGCAGCAGAAGATGATTTTTCTGCGGAAGCTGATGATGCAGAAGGGTTCTTTACAGACGCAGAGGCAGCTGACTTTGAAGCTCAGAATGCGAAGGTTGTAGTTAGTGCAGATGTTATTGCATCAGCAGTAGATGCTGAGAATATTTCTATTTTGGATCCTGAACACATAACAGTGTATAGTAACGCTGCTGAAGATATGGGATATCAGGATAAGGTTGATCAGGAAACAGCCGTATCAACTCTGGATGTATTAGTAACTATGCATAAGAAGAAATATCCTTCAATGACTTCTGCTACAGCAGAAAATTATCTGAAATTATGGTATCAGGAATCATTAACTGCTGGTGGAGCATGGATCGACAAGATGTTTGGTGTAGAGACAACAGCTGTAAGTTTTGCAGTTAATGGACTTGCACCAGATACAGGCGAAATATATAAAGATGCTAATGGAAATCCTACAAATGATTATGTAGGAAAGATGGTAAATGAAGCAGCAGTAGAAAATGGCGATGTTGTGGATTTCTTCTTCTATAAGGATACACAGAGTTACAGTGATATGTATGCTTACTTTGCAGATGATAATGGCAACTTTTTAAAATCATTGACTGTTACTCCTGGGGAAACATATACATTAAATGTAAAAGCATATGCATATAAAATGTATAGCCTGTCAATACCGAGTTGGAGAAATCTTTTTGTTGAAAATGCTCCTAGTGACTATACAGTAGTATGGGTATCTAACGATCTGGATAATCCATTATTTATAGAAGATGGCAAAGTAACATTTACAGTACCTGCTGATGCTAGCGGAACATATTCTCTTCTTGGGGAAATTACAGGTGCTCCTGCTTATAGATATGTAAATCCTCATCTTGAAATAAAAGTTGGATAATTGTAAATTGTACGTGAGGGGGCTTGCTATGGATTAATATCCATAGCAAGCTTCCACATATAGACTTTGACATCATAATTAAAAAAAACAATATGTGTAGGAAAATATTATGAAATATAAAAAAATATTGAGCTTAGGATTAGCGGTATTGTTGGGGACAACAATGCCTAGTGCTATTTATGCAAGTGAAGATATCAGTATAGAAATAGAAACTGATGACTATGAGGAAAATATTATTGCGGATGCGGAACTTGACGATTGCGAGAAAAGCGAAGAAATTGAACAGCAAGAATCAGTAAATGAAGATGCCGAAATTGCTTTAGAGGTAAATGACGATACAAGCGAAATAAATAGCGTAGGTGATGGTGACACAGCTGTTGATTTTAGTTCGGAAGAAATGAGTGTTGAGGAGGTTGGGGCAGAAGAAGTTATTCCAGAAATTAAAACCTGCAATAATACTAGTCGGGTGACATCTGGAACGTCTAAAACAGAAATAACCAGAGGAACTGATGCTACACTTAATTTGAGTGTTACCTGTATGGCTTATGTAGATGGAAAGAGAATTGATATTCGCGCATATGATAATCTTGCAATTTATGCGGATATTTATATTGACGATGTAAAAGTGAATGACACTTCTATAGAGTTGGAAAAGAAGACATTAATAACAGCTTCAAAAACATATACATTGACGGATGCAGTTATGCAGATGTATCCAGAGGGGAAAGAAGTTACTGTAAAAGTATATTCTAGTCTGGAAACTCCGGCAAATGCAAAATTAGATAAAGTATTTAAGCTGATAACACCAGCGGTAGCAAATCCTACTGTAGAAGAAATAACTCCATGGATAGATGCATTTGAGTTTGAAAGAGGAAAAGAATGTAAAGGAGCTATTGCTGTAAAATTATCTGACCGTCCAGTAGAAGGCAAAGATCCTTATTGCGCTGTTTATATCAATGGGGAAAGAAAAACAGAACCTGTGGCATTACAAAGAAATACTAATGTAGATCCTGACAATGGTTATAGTGGGGATATATCTATCGCACCAGAGTTGACTGAATATTTGCCGGAGGGTACCAAAATCCAGATCAAGGTTGGTTTTGGCTCTGAAATGGAAGATGTTTCTGATGAAAAAGTACTGGAAATCGAGGCGACAGGCAAGCCTTTTATTCAGGGAGCAAAGGTTGATAGTATACGTTCTTACAAGGATGCAGAGTATGAGAAGTCTTTAGGCTTTGTTCGTGCAGGAAGAGATTATACTGCATATCTGAAAGGTACTTTCAGAGATGTTACGGAAACAGATCCGTTGGAAGTTTATGCAGGAGTTTATGTAAACAACAACCTTGTAGGAGAACTCCAGCTGATGACAGTTGAGGCTGATAACAGTGCGTATAGTGGAAAAATAACATTTTCATTACCTGAGGATACACCTGCAAGTACTGCAGGAAGAGTCGTATCCATAAAAGTGGGTATTGGAAAAGATATGGATAACTGTGCTGTAATCGGAAAAGTTTCAAGGGAAAAATTTAATCTTCAGGAAGTTAAGACATCGAAAGTTGAAATCCTGGACTACTATCAGGAAGATGAAGTAAAACAGATTGATCGTAATGCTCCTCAGGGATTTGTTGTAAATCTTAAATTTGAAGGTATTCCTGATGATTTTTATGACATGCATTCAGAAATATGTTTGGGTGATCAGGTACTGGAAAAGAGCATTGGATCTACAGTAGGATTCAGGGTAGGATTTTCTGAAGAGGAAATACAGAAAATAAAAGATTACGAAGGATCTTCTCTTACAATAAAGTTGGTCAATGATGAAGACAATGTAGATATTTTCTCTTATGATATGCCGCTTGTTGGTCTGACTACCAAAGAGGAAGAAACCGCAAATACAGTTGCAGATCAGTTAAAGGCTCTCCCGGCTGTGGACAAGATCACACTGGAAGATAAAGAGAGTGTAAAAGCAGCTCGTGATGCTTATGATGCATTGAATGAGGATCAGAAGAAACTGGTTCCGGAAGAACAGGTAAAAGCACTTACAGATGCTGAGACAAAGATTGCAGAACTTCAGAAAGCAGCTGACAAGAAAGCAGCTGATGAGAAAGCTGCCAAAGCAGTAACCGATCAGATCGCTGCCATTCCTGCTGTGAAAGATCTGAAACTGACTGATGCTTCCAAAGTAAAAGCTGCTCGTGATGCTTACAACAAGCTGAGTGCAGATCAGAAGAAGCTGGTTACAGCTGCACAGCTGAAAGTGCTTACTGATGCAGAGGCAAGGATCACACAGCTTCAGAAGGCAGCACAGGTGAAACCGAAGATCACCCTGAACGTAACTTCCCTTCCAATTCAGGCGAAGAAGTCTACCACAGGTGTCCGTATCAAGACAACTGCAATCAAGGGCGATAAGATCAAATCTGCAAAGAGCAGTAATAAAAAAGTGGTACAGGTTACTGTTAAAAACGGAAAACTTACCATTAAAGGTCTGAAAGCAGGGAAAGCTACTGTAACAGTAACTTCCACAAAGGGTGCAAAGGCAACTGTTAAGATTAAGGTCCAGAAACAGAAAGTTGCAACTAAGAAGCTGAAAGCGACAGTTTCCACAAAACAGATACTGAAAAAAGGCAAAAAAGTTAAACTGAAAGTTGCAAAGACACCATTTACCGCACAGGATACTGTGAAATGGACTTCTTCCAATAAGAAGATTGCCACAGTTACCTCCAAAGGTGTGGTAAAAGGCCTGAAGAAAGGCACAGCTACCATTACTGCAAAAGCAGGTAAGAAAGTTGTGAAATTTAAAGTTAGGGTGAAATAATGAAAAACAGATTAAAGAGACTTACAGGTATTATTGGGGCACTGCTGATCGCAGTGTCCCCCTGTGGTTCACAGACTATGGCGTATGCCAGTGAACCGGCAGAGACAGAGGCTGCTTTTTATGATGATGGGGCAGACTTTGAGATCCAGGAAGATACTGCTGAGCAGGTACAGGATCAGGAAGACCTGGATCTTACAGAAGAGGAAGAAGATCCGGATACAGCAGATATTCAGATCGAAGAAGACACAGAGGATGCAGACAGTGAAGATTCGGAGTTGACATCAGAAGAGACACTTTTCTCAGATTCTCCGGTGGAAGAGGAACTTTTTACGGATGCAGTTGGGGAAGAAGCAGACTCTTATCTTGGAGTCCGTACACAGCCGATCATTTATGATGATTTTGCAGAAGATCTCTGGCTGCAGTTCCAGCAGAGGGAATTGCAGGTAGGCGAATCTACTGATATTTATCCATGGCGTGTATGGCAGGCTGTCCATGACGTTGTACAGAACGATGTGGAACGTCCGGAATTTAACTTTAAGGTTATCAAGGGACAGGATGTAATTTCTCTTGACACCACAAAATCAAAAGAAAAAGCAGTGGCAACTGCACTGAAACCGGGAACCGCAGTGATCCAGGTAGACTATGATGCCTTCACCCATACAGAAGGGGACTATTTCCCTGCCTGTAGTGTGGTAAATACCGGTTATGCGGTGATTACTGTAGGTGAGACAGGAACTGCTTCTATCACATGCAGTGACAACCTGGAAAACTGGCGTCATTATGATACCATTTACTATCTGGAGGGACAGGATACCGTTCCATTTACCTTCACTGCGACAGCTGCAGGAGCTGCAAACCTGAAAGTGACCTGCAATGGTTTGGAAGTAAAACCGAACAGTGATGGCAGCTATACGGCAGCGTTGGAGAACCGCAGCAACATTATCGGTGTTGTGGCTACAGATGCTGCAGGAAATACCCGTTCCCTGTATCGTGTGGTAGATGCCCGAGTGATGCGTGTCAATGTAAAAAATACAAAAGATGATTCCTCAGAGATCCACGTAGGGGATACCGCAGAGGTTAGCTTTACAGGAATCACCATGCCGGTCTATAAGCTGGCTACCATTTATAATCCATGTTTCGGACCGGATGCCTATGGCGGTGTTGACGAATATGGATACCCGACTTATGTGGCTTACAGCAATTCTGTCCTGGGAGCATTTCGGGGAAGCTGCCATCAATGGGATCTTGCAACAAAGAACTCTTTTAAGGTCACATTTACACAGGCAGGAAGATACCGGTTTGACAGTGACGGAATCCACAGTGACTGGTGGGGACACCGGCTGTACTGGGATACCAAAATTCAGGGAAAGGCAGATAAACCATTTTTCTATGCACCGATCATTCAAGATGTGTTCTCCACCCTTCCTTCTTTCTATATAACCGTAGATTCCGGTGATGAGATCCTGGATCCGGTTATTGCTAAACTGGAAGCTATACCGGATGCAGACAGACTGACTCTGGCGGATGAAGCCGCTGTAAAGGAAGCAAGGGAAGCCTACAATGCACTGAATGACATCCAGAAGGCACTGGTAAACAGTGATGACCTGGCACGTCTGACTGATGCAGAAGCAAGGCTGGCACAGCTTCATACAGATGCAGAGAAAGCAGCTGAAGTAGAAAAGATTTTTGGAAACCTGAAAGGGGATTCTTCCCTGACACTGGCTGATGAAGCGTCAATAAAAGCAGCCCGGAAAGCCTATGACGGTCTGAGTGCAGACCAGAAAAAGCTGATCCCGGCTGAGAAGCTGAAAGCACTTACCGCTGCGGAAGCAAAGATCGAACAGCTTAAGAAAGTGACACCGACACCGACGAAGAAACCGGAGCCGAAACCTTCGATCCGGCTGAACTATACCAGTATTCCACTTCAGGTGAAAAAGTCCACTACAGCGATCAGTATCAAGACAACTGCAATTAAGGGTGACAAGATCAAATCTGCAAAGAGCAGCAATTCTAAGGTGGCAAAGGTATCTGTCAAGAATGGAAAACTTACTATTAAAGGAAGGAAGGCAGGTAAGGCTACGGTTACAGTGACTTCTGCAAAGGGTGCAAAAGCCACAGTGAAGGTCACTGTCCAGAAAAAGAAAGTGGCACTGAAAAAGCTGCAGGCAATTACCAGCCGCAAGGTGACTGTAAAGAAAGGCAAGAAGACTACACTGAAAGTGGCAAACAGCCCGATCACAGCCAAAGCGTCTGTGAAATGGAAAACTTCTAATAAGAAAGTAGCTTCTGTTACTTCAAAAGGCGTAGTAAAAGGTCTGAAAAAAGGAAGTGCTACTATCACCGCTTATTCCGGTAAGATAAAAATGACATTCAAGGTAACAGTAAAATAAGTTCAAAAAGAAAGTTCCTGTGTGAGGTTCCGGCAAAGGGCACATATGGGAACTTTTTTAAGGAGGGAAGAAATTGAAGGAAAGAAGTCTTTTGTATAGGTTACGGAAGTACTGTCTTCTGTTCTGTGCAGTCCTTATAGGTGTCTTGTGCCTTTCCGGGAATGCCTGGGCTATGACAGGATTTTCAGGACAGAAAAGTGCATACAATGAATCCAGCCAGGGAGAAGTAACTGTAACAGTAACGATTTCCAACGATGGTATCCCCATTGCAGGGGATGATGGCACAATTTTATCCCATCTGAAAGTGACAGTGCCTTATTTTGACCTGGGGTTATACGGACTTCAGGAGTATTACCGTTATCCTACAAACAGTGTCTGTGATTATCTGGAGGAACAGGGTGTGGTAAAACGTCCTACAGTGCTCCATCTGTATATCTATCTGATGGAACGGTATTATCTGGGTTATCCTGCAGAAAAATGTGGGACAGGTGCTGGCAAAGATGCAATTCTCAACAGCGAACAGTTCAACTCTGTTTTTTATATGACCGGCGGACAGGCATACCTTACTTATAATGCAGGCACTGGAAAAGGCAACCGCCTTCTGAAACCAACCGGCAGTGCCACACACCTCTATATGCAAAATTTCTGGGGACATGATGAAAACCTGATGTATTATGTCAATCATGAATATCCCCTTATGTGGAGTGGGTTTGGCTCCACCGCAGACTATATCCTTCTGGAAGACGGGGATGTGGTTGATGTAGGTATGTTCACAGACCGGAGTTTCTGGACAAGGGGAGCTTTTACTTCTTTCAGCCAGGACGACTACAACCTGTCAAAAGGAAGCACTTTAAAGACGAAAGTATATTCCCAGAAAACAGTCATGTCTTCTGATAACAGTGTACCGGACCCTGTAGCCATCCAGAACATGGATGCAGTCCTTTATGACGGGAACTGGAACAGGGTTGATAAGCTGGACTATGATGCGGATGGTTATGTTTCCTATACGTTTAATAAGGCAGGAACGTATTATCTACTTGCTACAGAGAAAGACAATGCAGGAAAATACGGGGCAGCTTTTTCCCCGGCAACTGCGAAGATCACTGTCAGTGAGAGCAGTACACCGGTAGCGGTAAGCTCCATTGAGATTTCAGCAGAAAGCAACAAGACAGAGTTAAATGTAGGCGAGAGTATTCAGCTGAAAGCAGAGATCCTCCCGGCTTCCGCAGCACAGAAGTCTATCCGTTGGAGAGTGGACGGTTCCGCAGCTTATATGGACTACCAGGGAAGACTCCATGCCAATGAATATATCTCAAAAGATGAGCTTGTGACAGTGACTGCCTTTTCAAGGGAGAACCGTTTTATTCAGGATTCCATACAGTTCCTGATTAAGGCAGACCGGGAAACGGTAGCGAAGGTGAAACAGGTGGAAGACCTTATTGATGCCATCGGTTCTTCTGACAAAGATGTTGTCTATACGGAAGAATGCCACAAGAAGATCCTGGCAGCAAGAAAGGCTTATGATGCCCTTGAAAAAGGTTCTGTGGCATACCGGAATGTTGATGCCCAGAAAGTAGATTACCTGGAATACGCAGAAGAGCGTTACAGTGAACTGGAGAAAAAGGCACCGAAACCGACTGCCACACCAATACCGACAGCAACACCAAAGCCAACTGCCACACCGAAACCAACCGCTGCACCAACACCAGCGGCAGGAGTGAAACAGTCAGCGGTGTCTGCATCTGCCATGAAAATATCCTGGAAGAGGGAAGCCTCTGTATCCGGATACCGGATCTCCATTCAGGGCGGCAAGTTTAAGAAGAATACAAAGGTCGCTGATGTGAGCAGCAAGACCACTTCCTATACCATCAAGAAGGTCGGCAAACAGAAGCTGACAGCAGGAACTGCTTATAAGATCACAGTTACTTCTTTATATAAGAAAGGGAAAAAGACAGTGACCGGACGCCAGCAGGTTCTGAAAAATGCGTATACCCTGCCTTCCACACCAAAGGCGACTTCCGTAAAGAAAGGAAAAGCAAGGAGTCTTAAAGTATACTGGAAGAAAGTTTCCGGTGTACAGGGATATGAAGTGCAGATGAGCACCAGAAAGAAATCCGGTTACAAGACCATAAAGGCAGTCAATGCAAAGACTTCCGCATATACGGTATCAAAACTTAAGAAGAACAAAGGCTACTATTTCCGTATCCGGTCCTTTAAGGTGATCGGCGGAAAGAAAGTCTACAGTACCTGGTCTAATAGAGTGACCGGCAAAGCAAAGTAACACAGTTGAAACATAGTTGAGGGTTTTTGCCCAAACATCATAGTATATGAAAAGGAGCCTGCATATGAAGAAACCGGGAATGACAAACAGAAGAAAACAAGGTACAAGGGGAATTGCGGTATTTTTAGGTGCGGCTCTTTTCTGTACTTCGGGAGTGGCTGTCAGTGCAAAAGGGGATTCCCTGGAAGAGGTGATCCAGAAAACAGCAGATTATGAGACGGGGATCGTGACAGACCCGACAGTTGCTTCCATTGGGGGAGAATGGACAGTGATGCCCCTTGCCAGAGGGGAGGCATCACTGCCAGACGATTATTTTGAAAAATACAGGGCAAATGTGGAGAAATACCTGAAAGAAAATGACGGGATCTTAAGCGATCATAAATACACAGAGTATTCCAGGGTAGTTCTTGCACTGAAATCCATAGGGGCAGCCCCCACAGACATTGGCGGGTATGATGTACAGAAACCGCTGGAAAACTTTGATACAGTGACAGCACAGGGGCTAAATGGAGCAGTCTTTGCACTGCTGGCACTGAACGCAGACGACCCGGAGCAGAATAAGGACGGGGAGCTGGAGCAGAAATATCTGGCTTATATCCTGGAGCAGGAAAAACCTGACGGGGGATTTTCTCTTGATGATAATGCAGACCAGTCCGATGTGGACATGACAGCAATGACCCTACAGTGCCTGGAACCTTATCAGGATCAGGAAGCAGTAAAGGAAATCATTGATAAGGGAATCCAGATACTGTCAGCAAGACAGGAAGAGGACGGTGGTTATGTAGCATATGGCGCCGACAGTTCGGAGTCTGTGTCACAGGTGATCCTTACCCTGAGTACTTATGGGATCGACTGTAATGAAGATGAACGGTTTATAAAAGATGGAAAAGGTCTGTATGATATTTTGATGGAGTATCAGCAGAAAGACGGGGGATTTTCCCATACTTTAGATGGCGAAACTGATGGAATGGCAACCGACCAGGCGTTTTGTGCACTGGTTTCCTATGAACGGTTCAAAGACGGAAAAAACAGTTTTTACAATATGACAGATCACAGATGAGGGGAGCAAGAGATGACAGATAAGATCAGGATCCTTCAGGAACAGCTGGGGACGATCATTAAAGGAAAAAAAGAAGTTACAGACAAGATCATCATGGCAGTCCTGGCAAAGGGACATGTACTGCTGGAAGATGTGCCGGGAGTAGGAAAGACGACCACAGCCCTTGCACTGAGCAGGCTGATGGGCATGGATTTTCAGCGTATCCAGTTTACACCGGATGTCGTTCCCTCTGATGTGACAGGATTTACCATGTACCAGAAAGAAACAGGAACATTTGTCTACCGTCCGGGAGTTGTCATGTGCAACTTCCTTCTGGCAGATGAGATCAACCGTACTTCCAGTAAGACACAGGCTGCCCTTCTGGAGGTCATGGAGGAAGGCAGGGTGACCGTTGATGGTGAGACCCACGAGGTCCCAAAGCCATTTGTGGTACTTGCCACAGAGAACCCGGTAGGTTCTTCCGGTACCCAGATGCTTCCGGAGTCACAGCTGGACCGTTTTATGGTCAGCCTGAGCATGGGATACCCGGACCATGAAAGCCTGGTAGAGATCTTAAGGGATCGGCAGGATACGAACCCTCTGGATCATGCAGAAACTGTGGTGCATAAGGAAGAACTTCTGAAGCTGCAGGAGCAGGTACAGAAAGTCTATATGGATGACCGGATCCTGTCTTATGTGGCAGACCTTGCAGAGGCAACCAGAGCCCACGCACTGATCACACTGGGGTTAAGCCCCAGAGGAACGCTGGCACTGTGCCGCATGTCCAAAGCAGCTGCTTTTGTAGATGGCAGGGACTATGTAGTGCCGGAAGATATCCGGAAAGTATTTGGAGATGTTGGAGGACACAGGATGGTACTGGAATCCAGGGCACGATACGAGGACCGGTCTGCAAGGGACATCCTTGATGAAATCCTGGATACCGTACCTGTACCGAAAGTAGAGGGAGCATGAAGAACAGGATCATATGGTTCCTGTGGCTGGTCTGCATGGCAGCCGGGGCAGTGATCACAGGAGAATATCTTTTTGTATGTGTACTGGCTGCAACTGCGGTGCTGCTGGTGGTTTCCTGTATCTATGGTGCCTTTTCCGGAAGAAAGGTACAGGCATGCTTTATCCTTCCGGAAAGGTCAGAGCAGGAGGCAGTATTTCAGGTACAAATGGGACTTATGAACCAGTCTTTTTATCCGGTATTCCGGGGAAATGGAAGTATTCACTGGGAGAACATGCTTACTGGTGAAAAAGGGGATAAGGAACTGGAACTTTTCCTGAGGGGGAAAAAAGAAGAATTGATTGCTTTTCAGGGACGAAGTGACCGCTGCGGCTGTATCAGGTTTCAGTTTGCAGACTGGAAGGCCCGGGATCTTTTTGGGATTGTTGCCTTTAAACGGAGGGCAGACATCAGCCGGGATATGGTCGTGATGCCGCATAAGTCCAGAATGGATCTCGCACTTCTTTCTCGTGAAGGGTTTGACATGGAGAGCTTTAAGTTTTCCAAAGACCGTCCGGGAGATGACCCAGGAGAAACTTATGATGTCCGGGAATACCGCCCCGGCGACAGCATCCGCCAGATCCACTGGAAACTGTCTGGAAAGCTGGACAAAGTTATGATCCGGGAGAAAAGTTACCCAGTGGATGAGGCAGTCCTGATTCTTGCGGAACCTGGTCAGGAGGGGGCAAGATCGGAAGCACCGGAGGCTGTAGCGGAGATCTATGGTGCAGTCCTTTACAGCTTTATGGAGCAGAAGATCCCCTGCCAGACAGCGGTATATGACCCGGCTTCCGGACAGGTCCGTCTGGAAAAAGTAGATACACTCCGGGATTATGAGGACATTATGTACCGGTTTCTCTGTCATAGCAATGTCAATGAGAAACCGGCAGTCATCAGGGATTATCTTAAAAACCCGGGACAGAAATCCTTTGCGGCTTATATCTATATCACAGGGGATTCGGAAGACCAGGAAAATGAACTCCTTCCCCGGGAGGCACAGATCGTGACGGTACGCAGGGGAAAGAATGCGGCACATAACGGAAATGAGCTGATTTATACAGATGGGGATTACCGTCGGGAACTTGGTATCAGAAAGGCAGACAGGAGAGCAGACTATGGAACTATGGACAACAGAGAGAAAAAAGAAAAAGTCTGAGAGATACAGATCGGATATCGTTGCTGTACTGGTCACAGTCCTTTTTATTCTGATATCCACTGGTGTGGGCGGTTACCTGATCCTCAGAGAAGTGTCAGAAACAGTTCCAGGTGTTCCATTTCTGGCAGGTGTGCTTATTGGCTGCATTTTGTGTCTGGGACTTCTGTCCGGGCAAAGGAAATGTGTGACAGGAAGCGGTGTTTTTCTGACGATGGTACTGGCTGCCGGAGCAATTCTCTGGAAACAGATCCTTTCAGGAGGTATTTTCTTCTGGAATGAACTGGCAGATATCCTGGGAAGCAGGACAGGAATCTATCTCACCCGTTATGGAACGTCTGCAGGAGCCAGGGAACAGATCTTTTTCTTCCTGTTCCTGGGGATTGTGATGGGACTTGCAGGAACACTGGTCAACCGCATGAGGCTTACGGTGTTCGTAGTCTTCTGGGCACTGCTCCTTCCGGTCTGTATGTTTTATCTTCAGAAATTCCCTGACCTGAAAACAGGACTGGTGTTTTATACAGGGGTGATCCTGGAACTGAATGAGATGATGCCCGGAAAGAAAGGCAGGGTGCAGATGGGAAACCGGGGAAGTATCCTGGCTTGGGGAATCCTTTTTTCCATCGTAGTGGTGGCGGTCTCTGTGTCAGCAATGGGACTGATCACACCGGAAAAAGATTACAGTTCTTCGGAGCTGGTGAAAAATGCCGGGAAAGAGATCACCGATAAGATCGAAGAGATCCGTTATAAAAAAGGCGTGGTCAATTCCCTTCCAAACGGAAAACTGAAAAAGACTGGAAGCTGGAAAGGTTCAGAGGATACCGCCCTTTCTGTGACCATGGAGCATCCGGATTCACTGTACCTTAAGGGATTTACCGGAAGTGTCTATGACGGAAACCAGTGGAAAAGCGTTTCTACAGAAACTGCTTATGGGGAAAAGAACCTGTTTTACTGGCTCCATCAGGACGGTTTTTATGGGGAGACACAGCTTGCCGACATACGGTACCTGGTAAACGATGACAGCCTTTCCAGTACGGAAGGAACGGTCACTGTAGAGAATGAAAAGGCAGACAGCCGGTATGTTTATCTTCCTTATGAGACACAGGAACTGCCGGAAAACTACAGGGGCATCACCGGGACAGCTGACAGTATGCTGAATGCCAGAGGGTTCTTTGGAGAAAGGAAGTATTCATTTGCTTCCCTTGGCAATATGGTGAAGGACTTTACTGCACTGGGGGCAGAAAGCTATCAGGTTCTTTCGGAACAGCCGGATTCCGCCTACAGACAGCAGGAAAGCTATTATAACAGTTTTGTGTACCAGCAGGATACCGTCCTTCCGGACAACCTTACTGCACTTTTTGAAAAAGAACTTGGAAACGGTGGTGACCGGAATCAGGGACATACCGATTACTATACAGCAATTTCAAGGATCCGTTCGTATCTGGAAGAAAAAATGACTTACAGTACTGCCACAGAGGTTTATAATGGAAAGGGAGATTTTGCAGAGAATTTCCTTACAGAGTCTAAAATCGGGCACAGTGTCCACTATGCAACAGCGGCGGCACTGATGTTCCGGTATTATGGGATTCCATCCAGATATGTGGAGGGCTATCTGGTCACACCGGAAGACGTGAAAGATAAAAAAGACGGGGATAAGATCGACATTCCCGGAAAAAACGGACATGCGTGGACAGAGATCTACATAGATGGCATGGGCTGGGTGCCGGTAGAGATGACACCGGAATATTACGGAGTTATGGAAGAACCGGATCTGACACTGGGGCTGGAAGCTGAAGGAGCCCGGACAGCACCGGTTCCGGAGACAGAGCCGGAACAGAAAGAAAATACACCGGAGATAAATACCCACTGGAACCTCCAGATCGCAGTCACAGGGCTGGTGAAGTTTATCCTTTTGCTCCTTCTGGTATTTGATATCTTCGGGATCTGCTTCTTCCTTACGGTATGTATCTTAAGGGCAGTGGCAAATATCCGGAGAAAGAGGGCTTTTCGGTCACAGGATCGAAGACAGGCAGTGCGGGCAATGGCAGGTTATGCAGGAAAGCTCTATGAACAGGGGAATTTTGATGAGAAAATTTCCGGTGAGTTCCAAAATACCTGGCGGACAGGACAGAAAGCGGCATTCAGCCCTCACGAAATATCCCAGGAAGAACGTCAGAAAGTGGAAGAGTGTGTGAAGGTTCTGAAGAAAGAACTTCTGAAAAACACAGGCTGGTATGACCGATGGGTCATGAAATATATTGAGAGGCTGTACTGAGTGCAGAGAGAAAGGAGGGGCATACAGTGAACCACAGAAAAAATAAACACAGAAAAATACTGCCAGGCATTCTGATTCTGCTATGTCTTCTTCTCTTTACGGGTGCCCTGGTCCTGGGAGTAAGGACACGGGTGCCGGAAACTATAGAAAATCCGGTACAGGGGATCAGTGCAGACAGCTCCATGAAGGGATATCTGGGAAAAGGATATGCTTATGCAGACCTGAACACAGATTCTTCCCAGTCAGAAAATACCGGCACACTGGCGCAGGTGCTTGAAACTGAGCAGGAGGAACAGCAGGAAGAACAGCAGGAAGAAACAGATCCGAAAGAAGAACCGGAGGTGACAGCTCCTTCTGAGGATGCAGTGCAGGATGCGTCTGAGGAGCCGGAAGAGGCTGTCGAAGATGGAAATACAGATCCAGAGAATCCATCCGAAGAACCACAGCAGCCAGAGGAAAATACGGTCCAGTATGATCCTGAGAATGGGGAAGACAGCCAGGAGGATCAGGAAGAAACACCGGATCCTGATGATGACAGGAATCAGGATGGTGCAGAGGTTCCAGCAGAAGAGACACCTGCCCCTGCCCCGGAAGAAAATAAATATCCTTCTGTGGCAACCGATCTGACAGACGGAGAGACTGTCAGTGCTTCCTACCGGACTTTTTATGTACAGGCATGGGACTATCAGGGCAATGTCCTTCCGTCTTCTTCGGTGGAAGTACTGGGAAACGGACAGAAACTTTATTCGGTCAGTACAGACGGGGAAGGTATCATCGCCTACCGTATGGAACTGACGGGGTCAGAAAATACCGTAGATATTAAAGTAACGGACAGTGAGGGTTGGTCTTATACGCTTCCGCAGTACCGGATCATAAGAAGTGAGGAGGGGGAAGAACAGCCGGCAGGAACGGTGAATATCAGTATTGAAGCCGGATCTGTAGGGCTTGGTACGATCCTTTCGTCCACACCGGCGGAATTTTATCAGGGAGAACAGCTTTCTTCTGTACTCCTTCGTCTGCTGGATGAGAATGGTTTTGACTGGAGAAATGAGGGAAGTGCCACAAGCGGCTTTTATCTCCGTTCCATTGGAAGAAGCGGTCTTACTGCAGGGGCTTCCATACCGGCAGACCTGCAGGCACATCTGGAAGCTGCCAACTGCCAGATGACAGACCATGATAACGACTGGCTTGGAGAGTATGACTTTACGATGGATTCCGGCTGGTTATATTTTGTCAACGGAGAATATATGAATGTGGGAATGGCAGGCTATTTCCCTGCAGATGGCGACAGCGTAAGGCTGCGTTTTTCCCTGTATGCAGGGGCTGACGTAGGTGCAGGACAGAATTGTGAGACATGGGGGGACTGGTGATGAAGAGATTTCTTGCAGGAATTTTATCGGTGGTACTCCTTATGGGAAGCATTCCTGTCTATGGAGCACAGGATATGGGAATATCCCCGGAAGCCGGTTACAGTGCAGAAGGGACGGAACTTTTCCGGACGGAGGAAGCCTTAAGCGAAGAGAATGTTCCGCAGGAAACAGCAGATACTTCCCAGGAGGAAAACTCCGGGGAAGATCCAAAAGAGAATACAGAAGAGACAACGGCTCCGTCAGAGGAGGAACTGGACAGCCAGGAACCGGAGGTAGAACCGGAAGTTACAGAAGAACCGGAGATCACAGAGACCCCGGAGGAAGATCCGGAGATTACGGAAACACCGGCAGAGGAAGACCAACTGGAACCGGAATTTAATGACGGTGAGGTGCAGATCGAAGTTGCCGGGGAAGAGGCTTCTGACTATCTGGAAAACCTGACGGTCTATACAAGCCAGAACAGCAATGCACCTGAGACGATCCTCAAGCCGGAACGCAGGGAAGATCTGGATGAAGCCTTTGGCGGAAAAGTATATACAGTAGAATATGGCTCTTATGCCACATCTTCCAGCTTTTATCTTTCCGGGGACATCAGTGACGGTGCGCCTGAAGGGTCTACCTGGTCCATAAAGGCACTTCTTCTCAATGGCGGGGAAAATATACAGGAAGACATGAACCCGAAAGCCTATACGGAAGGGGTACGTTACAGACTGAACGGTCGTACTTTTGGGAACGGAGCCAATGGTGCAAAGCGGGCTGTGTATACGATCACAGCAGGAACAGAGGAAACTTACCAGACGTATAAACTGGTGGTTTTGAGGAGGCTGGATCTTTCTTTTATCGGATGTTACCTTCCGGAAGATGAAGACCTGGCGAAGAACCTTATTCCGGGTCAGTTTGACAGTACAAAAAGGGAATATGAAGTAGCAGTTGGTTCAGGTACGGAATCCCTGAACCTTGTGGCAAATGCGTATTCAGGCAGTTATTATGGGCTTACGGTCAATGGCGTAGTATATGAAGGAAACAGGCAGGAGATCCCGCTGACAGGGGAAGAAACAGAGATCATTCTTCAGATGAATCAGGAAGAAACATATCTGGATCCGGAATATGCCGGACAGACCTATGTAAGTGAGGGAACCTACCATATCCGAGTGACCAGACAGAAGAGCAGTTCTGTGGCATTTGAAGTATCACCGGACAATGCTGTAGTCAGCCTGTATGACCAAAACGGGGACCGGGTAGTACCAGCAGGAGGAACCGGGTGGAACTTTGAGAACCTTCTTATGGGGGATACCTATACATGGACGGTTTCCTGTTATGGCTATAAAACGCAGACAGGAAGTTTCGTGGCAGGGGATACCGACCATATCCGAGCAGAACTGGAAAGCATAGATTCTTCCCAGCCGGAGATCACAGACAATGACTGGATCAATTACAGGAACAGCGATACCAACAACGGGGTTACTGATGTGGCAGCCCCTTCTTCCGGAGCAGAAAGCGTACAGAAATGGGCCATGCAGCTGGGTGGCGACTGGAATGCGGCTGTCACACCGCCGCTGATCCTTGGCGGGGCTCTTTATGTGGCTTCCGGTAAATTTATCTATAAGATTGACCGGGCTACAGGGGAGATCCTGGCAGTCAGTGAGGAACTGGCAGGAAGCATGGTCTTTGCCCTGAATCCTCTTACTTATGCAGAAGGAATGCTGTTTGCCCAGATCGGAGGAGGACAGATACAAGCAGTCAGTGCATCGACATTGAAATCACTGTGGATCAGTGAGCCGGTAGGAGGACAGACGCTTTCTCCGATTACTTATAAAGATGGATATATTTACACAGGAACCTGGAACTCAGAGACAACAGCAGGAATCTATTTTGCCCTGTCTGTTACGGATGAAGATCCGTCCAGGGGAGATGAGATCAAGTACTGCACATTGAAGTACAGCCATAAAGGCGGCTTCTACTGGGCAGGTGCCTATGCGTCGGGGGACTATCTGGTATTTGGTTCCGATGACGGATCCGCAGAAGGAAATTATACGAATACCTCGATTCTGTACTCTGTATCAACCTCAACCGGTGTCATGCTGGACAAGCTGACGGGACTTAAGGGAGATATCCGTACTTCGGTGGCATATAACAATGGCTATGTATATTTTGCCACAAAGGGCGGTTATCTTTACCGGGTAAAAATGAACCAGGACGGAACTTTCGGACAGGTGCTTGGCTATAACCTTGGAGGAATGGCAACCGCTACGCCTGTGATCTATAAAGGACGGATTTATATCGGGGTCTGCGGACAGGGCGGTCAGTTTAACCCGGATGGGGGACACCATTTCGATGTGCTCACAGAATCCGAGGATGAACTTTCACTGGCATATTCTGTCCCTGTTGCAGGCTATCCACAGGCAGCACCGCTTCTTTCCACCGCTTATGAAAATGAAGACTATAATAAAGATGGAAAGGCAGACGGAAGGGTTTATATCTATTTTACAGCAAATGCCTATCCGGGCGGGATTTACATGCTGGAAGACAGTCCCGGACAGACAGAAGGCAAGGCAGAAGAGATCTTCACGCCGGATACAGCCCAGCAGCAATACAGCATCAGTACCCTGTGTGTGGACCGGGACGGAACGATCTATTATAAAAACGATTCCAATTATCTGATGGCGATAGAGAAAAACGGAGCCTACTTAAACGGTGTCAGTGTATCAGCAGATACGGGAAAGGTCACATGGAACAAAACTTTCCGGAAAGACCGTCTCAGTTATGACCTGACACTGGAAGAGGGCGCAAAACAGACAGTATTTTCCTTTGAAGCCCCGGAGGGCGTTTCGATCAGTGTATACGGGAAAAAGTGTGATGGTACTTATAAGGTCCCTTTTGACGGAACCGAAACAAGTATCCAGGTACAGGTATCTAAGGGGAATAAATCAAGGACATATGTTTTTAACATTACCGGTGATGAGAGTTCCCCGCTGCTGAAAAATCTGGCAGTGAGCACCAGCAACAGCTACACAGATGATACCGGGTATCTTGCACTGGAACCTGCATTTACGCAGGAACGGTATGAGTATACCGCAGAGATGTACAATGGAAAAAATGAATTCCTGAATATCTTTGTAGAACCCCAGGAGGACGATGCGTCTGTAACAGCAGAGGGAATCTGGGGTACGAAAAAGATCAATAACTACGGACACACCGCCGGAAGCGGCAGTGCCAGCAGGATTGCGGTCTATTTTGGCGAAGAAGAGGCAGAAGCAGCTGTGAAGGTGACGGTAAAGACGAAAAGCGGCAAAACCGCTTCTTATCAGGTCATCCTCCAGCGGAGGGATATTTACCCGCCGAAGCTGAGTGATGCCCGGGCTGTCCGGTACGATGCGGAAAGAGTGCGGATAACCTTTGCATCCAATGAAATGGGAAATTACCAGTATAAGATCGTCAAACTGGGGGAAACACCGGAGTTTGACCTTTTCGGTTCGGTGGAACTGATGACAAGGGGACAGAATTCCCTTGATCTGATGATTCCTGAAACAGAGGAGAGGGAGATCTGGATCCTGGCAAAAGACATTGCAGGAAACCAGATGAGTACACCGGTAAAAATCCCGGTAACAGAGTATAAGGAAATCCCGATAACGATAAAAACAGTACCGGCAGATGCAGGAGTCCGGGTAACAAACCAGGATGGGGAAGAGCTGAAAACTCAGAATGGGAAATATATGTTTTTAAAGGGAAATGTATACAAAATTGAAATTTCCAGAAAAGGTTATGAAACACTGACGGAAACAGTCACTGCTGATCCGAAGGTGACAAGTTACAGTTTTACCCTGAAATCTTTGATGAGTTCCGATGCAGACCTTAAGTACCTGTATGTTTCCAGTGCGAACCATTATGGAAAGGGCATACAGAAGCTGGAACCTTCCTTTAAGAAAACGGAAGACCATTACACTGCAGTCTATGGTGATGAAAGACGGAGCCTGAATGTCTGGACAGAAGCAGCGGATGCACATGGAAGCATAAAAGTCTATGCAATGTCTGGAATTCTGGGAAGTTCCGTCCAGAAAGACGAAACCATTCTTCAGACAGGAACCGATGAGGGACATCCGTTCTGGAAGATCCTGTTTGCCAGTGGGGAAAAAGAGGCGAAGATCAGGATACAGGTAACAGCAGAAGACGGTACCAGAAAGAATGTGTACCTGACACTCAGACTGACTGATAAAACAGCCCCTGTCCTTAAAAAGGTCAGTGCCAGCCGCATTTCTACAGACAAGGCATCGGTAGTCTATAAGACCAGTGAAAAGGGATACCGCTATTATAAAGTGGTAGATGCAGGCAAGAAGATTCCTGCAGTTGATACTTCCAGAAAGGGAACGGAAGTTCAGGCAGGAACGGACACCATCACTCTGACCGGACTGACCAGTGGGGAGAAAGACCTTGTGGTAGTGGTAAAAGACGGTTCAGGAAATGTGAGCCAGCAGCTGGTGATCCGTATCCCGGACATCAAAAATGCGGGCAGTGGAACCGGAAATAATGGTAGTAACAGCAGTGCGATTCACCGTCCGGGAAGCGGAGGACATAAATCCGAAGCAGGAAGACCAGGCAGTGGTTCAGATGGAAATGGTTCTAAGGCAAACCTGAAAAAAGTCAGCGGTACAGGCTCCGGCGGTCAGGCCGGAGAGAAAAACGGAACTTCCACTGACCAGAAAAAGACCGAAAGCAAAGGGAAAAAGAAGGATACAGGGAAGTCCGGAGATAAGAAAAAAACAAACGAGAAAAACAGAGAGAACTCTGGAAAGTCTTCCGGGAAAAAGGCAGAAACAACAGATGAATCCTCTTCATCCGATACTGGTTCAGATGGGGATTTCCTGGAAAGTACAGGAAATCCGGAAGGACAGACTGTGACAGCACAGCTTGCAGATGGATGGAAGGGAATGGGGAATTTCCCGAAACTGCTTATCATACTTGCAGTCCTCATTGCCGGGTATCTGAGCTTCTGGTACAGAGCCAGAAAATATTATAAGAAGAAACTATTAACGAGGAGAAAACCATATGCAGCCACGAAGAGATATAGATGATTACTGCTATAAGGGTAACAGAAAACTAAAAGAGGCAGTCCTGCCGCCAGATTGTAAGATCATAGGCAGGGAGGCTTTTGCGAACAGCCAGATCCGTAAGCTGGTGACGTTCCCAGAAACTTTAGAGGAGATCAGGGATGGGGCTTTTTCTGAAAATCGCTGCCTTAAGGAAGTTATCTTTCCTGCCTCGGTGGAAAGTATTGGGGCATACTGTTATAAAAACTGTACAGCCCTGAAAACAGTAAAGTTTGAAGCAGGTTCAAAATGCCGCAGAATTCCGGAGAGCTGCTTCTATTCCTGCATTCAGCTGAACGGCATTGTGTTTCCGGAAAATTTAAGGATCATACAAAAACGGGCTTTTTACCGTTGCAAAGAACTAAAAGAGATCACACTGCCGGATACCCTGACAAAGATCGGAGCAGAAGCATTTTATTTCTGCCCCATTGAAACGTTGGAGTTACCAGAGGGGCTTCAGAAGCTGGATCATAAAGCCTTCTTTGGATGTAAAAGGCTGAAAAATGTGTATATCCCGGAAAGTGTAACTTATCTCGGAGAAGAAGCTTTCCATGGCTGTAACTGGCTGGAATATCTGGAGATCCATCACGATCCGAAATATATCGGAGACAGGATCGTGAATAAAAGCTGTACGATACGCTGCAAAAAAGGAAGCAAGATAGATGCGTACTGTGAAGTGCAGGGACTGCAGCGGGAATATATATAGAAATAGCATAAGAAAAAATAAATTCATCCCGTATATATTGCAGATGTTGGATATATACGGGATTTTGTGTTAAATTACTATTCTTTTGGACAATGCTTATTTTGCTTTATTCTTTATTTTCGTCATCAGTAAGTAGTGTATCTAAATTTATTAATTCAGGGGTAACAGATAATTGAGGCTTGGGAGAAGGAAGCTCCTGCAAAATTTCCGGACGAGGATATCGCTCAACATTATCATAACTTATAGCGTATTGATCTACGATTTTGGCAAGAGGTGTAAATGAATATTTTTGCTCTCCATTTGCATCAATTACACTTTGATACATCAGGCCTGCAGTTAATAATCCTTGGGTATATGGATTATATGGAATATCTTTTTCAGCTATATGCTCTCCTAGAAAAACTAGATCTTCGTCTAATGTGTGCGTAATTGCGTGACAAATTCGGAAATATTCTGAGCGATTAATGAAATTAACCAGTAAACACTGAGTAGCATTTATAAGATAATTTATTTTTTGCTTAGTTTCAGCTCTATCAATACTGTCAAGCAGACGAAAAGCATTGTCTTTTGCATTTCCATCTTCAACCAATTTTGTTCGCAGCTTGTCGCGATCATTTTCATCTAAATAAACTCCATCAAGAAATGCTTCAAATTTGGTCCAAAATATTTGTTCGCGTATAAAAAATGGCGATTTGGAAAATGCAAGGAATACTTTTCCTAAAGATATAGGATTACCCAATAGTGCATTGAGAATGTCTTCTAACAAATTTGCTGAAGCATCTTGTATTTCTCCACGTGTTATAAGACTTTTTGCTGTTTCAATATAGTTCATTATGTGCCTCCTTATTTAAGATAAACAGTATTATTAGTGTATTTTGCTGAGCTTTATTAATCTGAATATACCATAATGGATTAATTACGACAATACAATTGAGCAGGAGTGGGAAGAAACCAACTTTTATCAGAGTAGCGGTTGCCCGCCTCTAAGGGAATAGACTACTCTAATAAGACTAAAAGTTATGCTTCCAGGATAGTAGTTAATGCTTTAAATAATATTAGTTGGAAAAATAGTGATAACTGATGTAAAAATGGGCGGTTTTGGTGTAAAAATGGGACTTTTCTTGATAAAAGTTGGTGGCAACTTTTACAGAAAAAGAATATTCATATAAGTTAATATTTAAGAGTTTTCTATTAAAATAAATATTCTATCATGACATGAGCCTAAAGATCCCCGCCAGTAAGAAAGGCTTAGTCCTGATTATGTCGTATGTGACACAATAAGAAGATCATTATGTCATATGTGACATATCTCAAAAAGCCTATTATGTCGTATATGACATAATAAAGATTTGAAAATGTCGTATGTGACATAATGAAAGGACTATTATGTCGTATATGGCATAATTATAATAACAGCAGTTGATGTGACTGACATATATGTCGGTCACAAAACGGTTTTACGCTGATATTGATAGGTTTTGAGGCGATATTATAGGGTTTTGAGGTGATTTTGATAGATATGGAAAAGAGACCCGGTGAGTGGGTCTCTTTCTGTGAGGAGATTATTCGGTTTGATTCGCTTTTTTCTCTTGTTTTGCAAGTTGTCGTTTATATCGTATTTCACGCGGTAAAAGCCCTTCTGCTCCATATAAGAGCAGCGCCAGCTCTTGAGAGGATATATTTATTCCATACCATTCTCTAAGACCGGCGGCTACGTAGTCATACGTACAACCAGCGTTGAGTCGTTCGATTGCCTTCGTGATCGCAGCTACTCGATTTGTATAATCAAGCTTTTGAATTAGATATTGAAAATTATCTATTATTTCCTGTACCGGCAGATCAGATCGGACGTAATCAGCTAATTCCGTTATAATTTTTGATTTTTCTTCATTCATGGTTGTTTTCCTCCGTTTCTTTGCGGGTCCAGATCACATTACCGCTTCGCGCCTTGTAGAGGTGCGTGCTGTTCTTTTTTGAATCATGCACGTCATTGTACCTACAGTTAATTATAGTAATAGTTGCAGACCCGTATTTGTCATTGATGGCACGCATCAGTTTGCGGCTTTTCCCGATTTTAGATTGATGCATAGTCAGAGTATAAGAGTCATCAAACAGAACAGCCAGGTTAATATATGCAAGATCGTTCTTGAACTGAACAATTTGGATCACATGCCCTTTGTATAATTTGATTAATTGAGGGATGATCTCATCCAGGATTTGCTGAACGGGGATATCAGCAGCAAGGTGCTTGTACACTGTCCTGTTTTTTACGATTAATTCTTGCGAAATCCTCATGACATCTATAGTGTCAATAGATTTACATGCTTTTTGATTTGACATTTCCAGATTTGATACTTCCAGATCCTTCATTTATTGTCCTCCCCTTCGTTATGCTGTATAAGAATTCTCTGAAAAAGGCTACCGGTCATAACATCCGTGCAGGCTTTGAATCCCTCCCAGAATGCCCAAATGTCAGCGGCACCAGCAGCGGTCATTAACATATCTCCGATCTTATGTTCGTCCATAGACCTGTCAGCCGCTATTATATGCGCTGCATTATCAATAATGTATTGAAGATCATCCGGATAACCTTTGTTGCAGTAATAGGCGTAGATAGTGTTTTTTAGATCTTCATTGTCCGCGGCGATGAAGAAGCTATCGTTCCTGCCGTATGTAACGTAATTAGTCATTTTGCACAATACCTTCCTTTCTATATTTTTGTAGTAAAAGAGTATCATAAAAATCTTTGAAAGTGCAGTGTTTACAGTGATTTTGAGTATTTTCGTCACTTTGTATTTTGCGAATAGATTTCCGAACACTCATTTTTTATTTAGAAAACTAAATATTTGATTGTGCAAAATGACGAAAAATAAAACGACGGATTTTTGTGAATGTTGTAATAAAATATGGTGGCGTGAGATAGGATAAATTGTGCAAGATTTTGAAAAAGATTTCTTATAACTTTTTTTGGATTATTTTCTGAAAATAAGGAAAATAGTTACTATTGTCACGAAAATAGCTTTGGTGATTACGCCAATAGACATTTTCGAACACATGATCTAAAATTGATTTTACAAACAACACATCGTACCTCCCACACCCGTCCGGTTGGAGGACTTCAAATATTCGTGCTTCATAAAATTTTTTCCATCAAAACGCCCCGACAATTTCTCCTTTCAGCAGGGGCGTTTTTGATTGGAGGAACGGGCAGCGGCGGGAACTATATCTGTAAAATTGCAGATTTTTACATTTTTCCCTGGCTCATAATTTTGGAAATTTACCATTAACCCGCTAGTATGGAAAACCACCAGAAACCTTAAAAAACGGTAATTTTTATTACAGGTTATTAATCTCATGGGAAAGAAAATCCTCATTCATGGGAAAATCTTTCCCATGAAAACTTTAATTAACTAAAACAAGTATTCACGTTTTGGAGATAATTAACTATATTGTCTGATAATACAAACATTATATATTTAACTATATAGCATATATAATTAATTGTTTCTAAGTTATTTTTTGATGTGACATTTTACTATATATATAAGGGAAAATGTCACGTGAAAGTAAAAAAAACGTTTAAAAATAAAGATTTTTAATAAAATCATGAATTTGTAAGAGTTTTTGTTTTTTGCATACTAGCGGGTGTTTTGGGTTAATAAAAGTACAAATTATTAAATGTATTAAAGACATGTAAATATATGAGGTTAGTTCCGTCCGCGACGACACGAAGGAGGACACGATGGATGAGAAACTTCTATATTATAATGGTGCTACTGATGATTACCTGGAATACCAGCAAAAATTACAATAGCAATAATATTCGTAAAAGTCCGTTTCTTCTATAATAGAAGGAATGGCCGGAGGGTACTTATAATACATACCTATAAAATCCAGAGTACCGCCGATCACACATTTTAGGAGGTTCTATAGGCAACAATTTAAAAAACGAACATAATACATATTATTATGCAGACGTTAATAATACGTCCGCACAGGTGGAAAAATTCCACGTCATGGGAGCAGAAAATGAGCAGATCATCATAGATCCCGTCCACGCGCGGTTACCCAGAAGAGAAAATTACCAGAAATTAAAAAATGAAATACTGCAGCCAGGAGATACCCTTGTTATCTGTAATCTCTCCGTACTAGGCAGCAAGTACGCCGCCCGTCCGGAGTTGATATACTACCGGGATCATCATATTAGAGTCAAGATCCTGGATATGCCGGCAACTCTGCAAGATTTTCCGGAAGGTCAGGAAAATGTCTATGATACCGTCACGGATATCATTATACAAACGTTGACAACTGTAATAAAACAGGAGCAAATTCGAATCAAACGCCAGCAGCGGCGAGGGATAGAAACCCTGAAAGAATCTACCGCCTGGGAGGATTATGGACGTCCGGCTATTACCCTACCGGACAATTACATAGAGGTCATGGACCGATGGCTGAACGGTAAAATTACGGCTAATGCCGCTATGGGTCTGATGGGGCTGAGAAGAACCACATTCTACAAGCTGGCTAAACTGTACAAGGAGGGAGAACTGGTATTATGAAACGAGAAATTACCTATTATATGGAGGAATATTATCCAGTAAAAATCGTAGAGGATACAGAGGAGGGCGGCTTTACAATCACCCTCCCTGATTGCCCAGGTTGTGTCACCTGCTGTGAAAGATGGGAAGATATCCCGGCAACCATAGCAGATGCGCAGCGGGAGTGGCTGGAGGCTGTAACAGAAAACATAACGGATCCGGATGAGGAAGAATTTGATGATGAGGGGGAATATCAGGGAGAATTTAAAGGGGCGCTGAATTACTACATGAGCCTGGATTATAATATTGTTGTTATTAGGAAGGGACTGAATTGTTACAGGGTTGCATTAAGAGAAATCCCTAAGGTGTCGGCATTTGGTCCGACGCCAGAAGCAGCGGTGGAAATGCTAAGGCGCGCCAAAGAAAATTGGTTGTTAGACGCGTTTGAGGAAGGTATACCGATACCGCTGCCGCAACAGGATGGATCAAAGGTTATCAATATTAGTTTTAATTAAAGAAGTTATAAGAGGGGGCGGCAGTAGCTGCCCCTTAAAATTTATCCCGCCCAAATACTGGTTCCGGAATCGGTCTACCATCTGCCTGAGCTGTCTCTATCCATTCCCTCATCACAATTTTAGCATTTTCGTAAGCCTCAGAAGGAGTCTGACCATCCGCCATACAACCAGGCAGATCTGGTACAGTCACAATGTAGCAATTTTTCTTTGCTGAATATTTCATTATTATACAATAATTCAAATTTGAATCCCCTCCAATCCCAAAATATCTATTACTATTGTACCATAGAATCAAATTGTTATATACCGTAATCTAAATAAAATATTTAGAAAAATGAATATTTGTGAGATAAATGGAGAAAAATGTAGAAACATGGAGAAAAAATTGCTATCTATCGACCAAAAATAACATATTAATACCAGAAATATAAATAAAGAGAATTGGAGGTATTAATTATGGAAACTTTAGAAAGAAACAGCCGGCGCGACAGCAATACTGTCCCGCTCTGGCACAGGTACGCATTGACCATTACAGAGGCGGCGAAAGTCTTTGGGATTGGAGAAAAGCAGATTAGGCAGATGATCCAGGCACCGGGTTGCCCCTATGTGATGTATGTAGGAAGGAAGGCACTGATTAAGCGTGAACCGTTTGAAGATTTTTTAAAAACGGCAGTGTATCTATAGGAAGGAAGAAGAACCGGAGGGTATACCAGCCCTCCGGAATGAGGTTATTATATGGGAAAAGATCTTAAAGGAAAGGAACTGGGTCGGGGTATAAAACAGCGCCCCGACAAGAAATATGAAGCCCGATTTGTTAATCGGTTCGGAGATCGACAGAGCGTTTATGCCATGTCTCTGCGAGAGGTGAAGTCCAAACTGGCAAAGGCAAAAGCCGCCGATGTCGAGAAGAAAAATGTAATAGACCCTAATATTAAATTAGATGCCTGGTATCTGAAATGGCTGGATGTATACAAGCGTCCGGCAGTCCGGGCGAACACAATTCGGCATTACAAATATGTTTTTGAGCATAATGTACAGCCGTATATTGGAAATCCGAAATTGACAGAGATTACGCGTTTGATGGTAACGGATGTGCTGAACAAGCTGAAGGAAAAGGGATACCAGTGGGAATCTTTAAATAAGGTAAAAATTCTCCTGACTGATATGTTCGAGCGGGCGGTTGATGATGAGTTTATGTTAAAAAATCCAGCAAAACATATCAAAATTCCGGTAGCGAAACCTGAACACGAGGTAAAGGCTCTTTCCAAGGAAGATCAACAGGCGTTCTTCCAGTGCAGCAGCGGAACGTTTTACGACAATCTGTTCAGAGTAGCTGTCAGTACAGGACTCCGCCCGGGAGAACTATTTGCATTAACGGAAGACAACATTGATTTTGATAAGAAGGAAATCCATGTTGAGAAAACGCTTCTATACCAGAAACTGGAGGGAGACACTGGAAAAACTTTCCATGAAAACGATCCAAAAACCATTTCGAGTAAACGAGTAGTGCCAATGAATAAATATTGTGAGGAGGCACTGCAGAGACAGCTCATTTTACATAAAATGATCGTGAGTAATTCTCCAAAACCAAAAGGGGAACGTACAAATTATATTTTTTGTACGATTTACGGAACTCCGCTATGTTCGCAGATCTACGCAGATGCTATAACCCGGATCGTTAAGGAGATTAATTACAGCAGGGATCCGCTGGAGGCAATGGAAAAGTTTTCTGGACACTGCTTCAGGCATACGTTTGCGACCAGATGCTTTGAGGCCGGTATTCCGCCGAAAACCGTACAGGCATATCTGGGACATGCAACATTGCAGATGACAATGGACCTATACACCTCTGTAATGGACAAAAAGAAAATTGACGATATGCAATTATTGGAGGATACGATCGGGCTGGACGAAATCGACAAGCCTGATCCAAATAGTAAAATAATAAAACTGGCATAATGTAGCTTGCCACAAAGAAAATAAGCTGTTACTATAGTTATAGGGTAACAGCTTATTTTTTTTCGAGAAAGGAATGATTACATGCCTTTATTAAGAGAAGAAACTTATACTATAGAAGATATTTATGCTCTGCCGGAAGGCGAAAGAGCTGAATTGATTGACGGACATATTTACTATATGGCGCCGCCAAGTAGAAAGCATCAGGATATTTCAATGGAATTATCCAGTGTAATCAAAGATTATATTCGTTCACATGGTGGAAAATGCAAAGTCTATGCAGCCCCGTTTGCAGTTCATCTTGACGAGAAAACAGATACCTATGTGGAGCCGGATATAGCAGTCATCTGTGATCCTGATAAACTGGACGATAAAGGATGCAAAGGTGCTCCGGATTGGATTATTGAGATTGTTTCTCCCGGTAGCAGACAGATGGACTATTATACTAAGTTGTTTAAGTACAGGACTGCTGGTGTTCGCGAATATTGGATTGTTGATCCTACAAAAAATTTTATTTTGGTATATGATTTTGAAAATAACGAATCTGAACAGTATACTCTGCAGGATTCCGTTAAGGTTGGAATTTATGATGATCTGGCCATTGACTTTGGACGTATGGATATCTGATTCACATGCAGAAAAGATACTTTAAAATACACCAAATGGGGTAGAAATGGGGTACTAGATATGGTAAGATGGGGTACAGGAAACCCGAAAATGTCGTAAAATCAAGGGCCCCGGGGTTTGATGGAAGCAGCTTCTGTTATACTTATTACGTATACCAGAGCACACCGTTTGATCTGTACGGAACACCTGATTTTGCAAGTATTGCGGCGGATATGGAGTAGGGTGGATTTTTTTGGATTTTCGGGATAACAAAAAACTATAAAATATGAGGGGGAACTCAAATGGAAGGATCAATGTTTATTGGAACATGGTGGTCACTGGTGCCACCGTTGCTGGCAATTGTGCTGGCATTAGTAACTAAAGAAGTGTACAGTTCACTTTTTATCGGTGTTGCAATGGGAGCACTGCTTTATACAGGTTTCCATCCGTGGAATGCATTTGTTGCTTTTTTTGATATCATGAAGAACAGCATGAACTTAAATATTCTGATATTTGATGTGCTGCTGGGAATGATTATTGTTCTGATGTCGAAATCGGGTGGTTCGGCTGCGTATGGTAAATGGGCCGGAACCAAGATCAAAAGCAAAAAAAGTGCAATGCTGGCAACAACCGGACTTGGTGTGCTGATTTTTGTGGATGATTATTTTAACTGCCTGACAGTTGGCTCTGTTATGCGTCCTGTGACGGACCGATTTAAAGTATCACGTGCAAAACTGGCATATATTATTGATGCGACAGCAGCACCGGTCTGCATTATCGCGCCGATTTCAAGCTGGGCGGCAGCTGTTAACTCTTATGTTCCGGAAGATGCGGGAATCAGCGGATTTCAGCTTTTCCTTCGGACGATACCATATAATCTGTATGCAATTCTGACGCTGCTTATGGTATTTACGATCATCCTGACAGGGCTGGATTTCGGCCTTATGAAGAAACATGAAAAAAATGCGGCAAATGGTGATCTGTTTACCTCGGGTGGTGAAGAGTTTGATCAGGTAAAAGAAGAGGAAATTTCTTCAAACGGAAAAGTAATTGATCTGGTGCTTCCGGTATTGGTTCTGATCGGAACTGCAATTGGTGCCATGATCTATACCGGATTTCTTGGCGGAGCTACAGATGTGGTAACTGCTTTTGCCGGATGTGATGCGGAAACAAGTCTTATTTTTGCGACACTGATCACGGTAATGTTTATGCTGGCACTGTATCTTCCGCGCAAAGTTATCACATTTAAGGGATTTATGGACAGTTTTGTGGAAGGCTTCAAGATGATGATCCCGGCAATCGGAATTCTTATCTTTGCATGGTCACTGAAAGGAATGGGAGATGCTCTTGAAATTGCTTCTTTCGTAGAGAATCTGGTAGGCTCCAATGCTTCCGCAAGTGTGCTGCTTCCGGCAATTTTGTTCCTTGTAGCAATTTTCCTGTCGTTCTCTACAGGTACAAGCTGGGGAACATTTGCAATCCTTGTACCGATCGCAATCGCAATGTTCCCGGGTACTGATAATATGCAGATGATGATCATTGCAGTGGCAGCTGTGCTTTCCGGAGCAGTATGTGGTGACCATGTATCACCGATTTCTGATACGACGGTCATGTCTTCGGCAGGAGCACAGAGTAACCATATTAACCACGTTACCACACAGATGCAGTATGCGGTAGTTGTTGCGGTTGTTTCTGCAATTGGTTATGTGATCGCAGGTTTCGTACATATCTGGTGGCTGGTTCTCGGCATCAGTGCTGTCTTACTTCTTGTGGTACTGTTTGTGATTAAAGCAGTGACTTCAGATGAGAAAGACGGAGTGAAAAAACGTGCATAAAATTGAGGTACCGTATATTGACCAGAGTGTGAAATATCCGACCGGCTGTGAGAGTGTGTCGGCGGTGATGCTCCTTAAGTATCTGGGATATGAGATGACTGTTGATGAATTTATAAAGAACTGTCTGGAATGCAGAAATATGGAAATGAGAGACGGAAAGCTTTATGGACCGGATCCGAATGAATATTTCTGTGGAAGTCCCTATGATGAAGATTCTTTCGGGATTTATGCAAAAGGACTTTTGAAAGCACTTGAAAAAGCAGCAGGAAAAGACTTTCAATTTACAGATGAGTCCGGCACACCGATACAGGAACTTTTGGAAAAATATATTGATCAGGGGATGCCGGTAGTGTTCTGGGCATGCATCAATATGCGAAAGGAAATCCCGGGACCGGAATGGAAACTCCTGGATTCGGGCGAATCTTTTTGCTGGATTTCGAATGAGCATTGTATGTTGCTGGTGGGCTACGATGAGAAGAAATATTATTTCAATGATCCGTATGATAACAATGGTGTGATCGGATATGAAAGAGAACTTGTAGAAAAAAGGCATGTTGCACAGCACAGTATGGCAATCGGAACAGTACGGATATAAAAGAGAACTTTATAAAAACTTTATTTGAAGAATAGTTACAAATCTGCTATAGTATATGTTGGTTATGGTAAATGGGCTTTGAATAAAGAAAGAAGTGTTTAGTTTGAGAAAAAAGTCACATATATTACTGGCAAGATATCTGGCAGATCAGATGCCTGCCAATGAAAGTCTTCAGTCACATAGAAAAGCATTTTGCCTGGGCAATATCCTTCCGGACATTCAGCCGTCATTTATAACCAAAAGGCATGAATATTTTGGCACATTCGATGAAGTGCAGGGGAAAATCCGACGTCTCGTTCAGGTGGGAGAAAACTATAATGACCGTGTGTTCTGGCGTCGTGCGGGGGAGGTTATGCATTATATTGCAGATTATTTTACATTTCCGCACAATAAGACGTTTGACGGAACGCTTCGTCAGCACAACTCCTATGAGAAACACCTGAAAAATGAATTGAAGGCATTCGTTCAGGAGGGGAAAGCAGAAGCCTATGCGGAGCATGTGATTCATTTTGAGACCTTGAATCAGCTTCTCGAGTACATTAAAGTTCACCATCGCAGATATATGAACTGCAAACGTAGCGTAGAGGAGGATATTCATTATATTCTCAGCGTCTGCTATCAGGTATTTCAGGGGCTTTTTCAGCTTTGTATGAAAGATCCGATGGCAGAATATGCAACTGCAGTGATGTGAGTGAAATATGAAAAAAGTATGAAATACCGCCGGAGAAATCCTCCGGCGGTTGATTTTTGAGAATCAATATGATAGAATTACGGCAGTTATTGTGTGGGTAAGTTAGAATGAAGAAACATATTTTACAGGAATGAAGATGTGTTCTTAGACAGAAGGGAGCAATTTTTTACCAGAATGAAGAACAAATATCTGACCAAATGTTTATGTATGACTATATTATCTGCAATGGTTCTGACCAGTCCGCTGAGTGTCATGGCGGCGGAGGAAGATGTTGCGGTAAGCAGCGAGGGAGATGATCTGGGGGATGGCAGTGAGATTACCGATCCTGGAACAGATACACCGACACCGGATCCCGGAACGGACACACCGACACCGGATCCCGGAACAGATACACCGACACCAGATCCGGATCCGATAGATCCGACACCAACGAATCCGGATACACCAACGCCAAACCCGGATACACCAACGCCAAATCCGGATACACCAACGCCAAACCCGGATACACCAACACCGGATCCGGTTACACCAACACCGGATAAGATTTTTGATGATGGCTCGAAATCGGCGGCTGTACAGACACTGATCGACGGTATTAATGCTCTGGCAGGACAGACTCTGACACTGGATCAGGCCGCGAAGGTTCAGGAACTTCGTGCGATATATAACAGTATTTCAGCAGATCAGAAGAAACTTGTGACAAATTATAATTTACTGGTCGGTTTTGAGAGTAAGATTGCCGAGCTTCAGAAGAAGCAGAATGCAGATACATCAGCCTTGACAGATGGAAGTAAGGCAAGTGAGACCGGAAAGACCGGAACACCGGTTTATTATGTTTCTAACCTCCATGCGGGTAAGGAATTTTATCTGGACAGCCTGAAGGGAAATTATCAGCTTACATTTTCTGATGATTTTGCATCTGTCATGAATGAAATCGAGGCAGAATACAAAGAAAAAAATAAACTTTCCGACGTGAGCGACAACAGATCAGACGGACTTACTACTTCTGCAGATTCCCTGCTTGTACGCAATTGGCAGGATATTCTGGCCGTATATGTATATGAGCAGAGTCAGAATGGAGTAAAGGAATTTACACTGGATGCATCCAGTAAGGATGAACTTGCGAAGATTTTTGCACAGATGAATCCGATTGTCAGAGACAAAGACAATATTACACATGTTTCCTATGGAAACTATCACATCAACAACTACATTAAGCAGAATAATATTTCTCAGAACGACAGAAGTGTTCTAAAAAAATATGTAGAAACCGACTGTAAACTTCTCTGTGCGATCGTTACTGACGCAAAAGGGTTTGTACGCCAGAGCGTTGGTGATGATGTATCGGAAGAACGAGTAAATGTTATCACTGCTGCATATTCTTTGGTGGGAGAAGTAGGATATTTCTGGGGTGGAAAATCTACAACAATCGGCGAAGACCCGAGCTGGGGAACAGCTGAGAAGGTTTCTGCCACAGGCAGTGCCAGCACCGGTACAGTCAGAGCATACGGGCTTGACTGCAGCGGATTTGTTACCTGGTCTGTGATCAATGGTTATCTGAATCAGGGAATGCAGGACAGTGTTGGTGACGGTACATCCGATCAGTGGGAAAAGGCCAATGTGGTCAGCGAGCAGGATGCACAGCCTGGCGATCTCGTTTTCCAGAAAGGACCGGAGGCAGGAAGTGACAATCATGTCGGTATTATCTGTGGAAAAACTGATGCCGGTGACTGGATTGCAGTGCACTGTTCTTCCAGTAAGAACGGAGTTACTGTAGGTGAAGCATATGGTGCAAGTTTCCGTTATATCAGACAGCCATCTTTCTATCCGACACAGGAAGAAGTTACACAGATGGAAAGCGAAGGAGCGTCTGCAAGCAATGCAGAGACAGTCAGTGCTACAGAGACAGCAGATACAGAGAAAAACCTGACTGCAGCGCCGGATGAGACACTTACATCTGAGACAGGAGCGGCAGATGAGACTGTCGATGACAGTAGTGATGAAATGGAAATCACGATTGTGGATGATGACGAAGATGAGACATTTACTTCAGACGGCAGCGCGACGGCGACATCTCCGGTAAATGATGTTCTTCAGGAAATCCTTGATCAGAATGTATTTGATTCATCAGACAGTGATTTTGAGATCCTTCCTAAGAAACCGGATGCAGATGACAGCGATATAGAAATCGTATTTGAAGATTAAAGTTCAGCCCGTGCAGGTCTTTCGTGGCCTGTCACGGGTGTTTTGGTATTCTTGAACACAGGACAAAGGAGCACCAGATGAGTAGAAAACGGCAAAGGCACCGAAAAACAGGAAAAGTTCTGTTTGTTTTTGTAGTTCTGGTATTTGCCGGCATCTTATGTCTGGGCAATCCCAAGGGTCTGTTGGACCTGGAGCCGGAAGAAGTGAGAACACTCCGACAGAAAGAAACTGTGCAGACGGATGCAGGACATCAGGAATACTATTTTCATCTTCTGGATGAAGAAGAGCAGAAAATATATCGGGAGATGCTTGATGGCATCCGAGAGCGACAGGAGGAAATTTATCTTACCACTGCGGATGAAAACCTGATCAGCAAGGCATATCATGCAGTGTTGAAAGATCATTCGGAATTGTTCTGGGTGCATAACCGTAAAAATGTATATACGACAAGTTATAAAGGGGACGCATACTGTCGGTTTTCACCGGGATATATTTATACAGAAGCAGAAATTACGGAAATTACAGCGGCAATGGAACAGGCATTTACCGAGGTGAACGGACAGATTACGGAAGAAACAGATACATATGATAAAGTAAAGGCAGTCTATTCGTATCTTATTGATCTTGCGGAATATGAATCATCAGATGATGATCAGAATATTGCCGGAATCTTCTGGAAGAAAAGAGCTGTTTGTGCTGGTTATGCGAGAGCTGTACAATATCTCCTGGAGCGGATGGATGTCCCCTGTATTTACGTAGAAGGTGACAGCAAAGACAGTGATGAAGGCCATGCCTGGGATATTGTAGAGATAGATGGACAGTATTATTATGTGGATGCGACAAATGGTGATCAGCCGGGATTTTTGCAGGGAGATGCTGTACAGCTTGCGGAACACAAGACGATCATTTATGATTATCTGTGTCCGTTTCCGGAAGAATATGAGAAGATATATACAGCATCGGATGAATTTCCGCTGCCGGCCTGCACAGCAACAGACTGCAATTTTTATGTGCTGAATCAGGCATGTTTTAATACATATGATGCACAGGAATTTTATAATTTCTGCTGCATGCGGCTGGATAACGGGGCAGCAGTGGTTCGCCTCAAATATACATCAGAGGAGGCTTTTGATGCTGCCTGTCGGCATTATATACAGGAAGAAAAAATACAGGATGTGGCAGGATATTACATGAGTCTGCACGGTCTCAGCACGGTTCAGTATCATTACGGGATCCTGCAGAATCTGAAAACATTATATTTTATCTTTTAACAAGAGGAGGCTGTTATGAATGATATGTTACAGCAGTTAATGAATATGATTGAAAATGCCAGGACAATACCTGCCCTGACTGATATTTCCATGATCGGGTTTGCTGTATTGCTCGTTTTCGGCGCGATAAACTGTATTCTGGGGTATCGTCTGCTTCGGTTCTGGATGATGCTCTGTGGATTTATCATTGGAGCCGGAGTTGGATTCGGAGTAGCTTATTCCAGTGGTGTGACTGAGAAATATATGTATGCTGTGATTATGGTAGGAATTGGTGTAGTGTTTGCGGTGATCGCGTTTGTCAGCTATAAGATTGGTATTTTTATTTTGGGAGCCGGTATTGGAATCGGGCTGGGGATTTATATTTTTCATCCGACTTCTTCACTGGTATTCTTCTTCTGTCTGCTTTTGGGAGCTGGTCTTGGTGTGCTTGCCATGCGGCAGGCGAGAGAAGTTCTGATCGTCGGAACTTCTCTTCTGGGTGGTGCTATGGCGGGCGTTTCAGCAGCAAAGCTTGGCGGACTTGCAGATTTTCCTTATGGACTGGGGATGAGTGCAGGATTTGCAATTCTCGGAATGCTGATTCAGTTTGCAACGAACCGCCGTAAAAGGGCTGAAGACGATGAAGCTGAAGATGAGGATGAACTTTATGAAGAGGCCGAAAACAGTTCTGACTATGTAGACCCAAAAGAATACATTCCGCAGAAAAGAATCAAAAGAAGACCTGCAAGACAGGAAAACAGAAGAATGCTGTCAGCAGCGGAAGAGGAGCGCCTGGATGAAGAAATTGTCAGAGAGATGATGGATGATGATGACCGTGAAGGCGAAGAACTCTGGAAAAAAATTTCAAGACGTGAAGAAAAACGCAAAAATAAAGAAAAACATGCAACAAGGTAAAGGCAGGAAAGAAGGATAACATGGCAAAAGAAGCAAAAACAAATGCAATGCGAATGCTGGATCGACAAAAAGTAAAATACGAAGCATTTACATATGAATGTGATGAATTTATTGACGGACTTCACAGTGCGGACCTGATTGGTGCACCGTATGATCAGTCATTTAAGACGCTTGTGATGGAAGGAAAAAGTGGCGGCTGCTATGTGTTTGTCGTACCGATCGAAAAGGAAGTGGACAGGAAGGCAGCAGCAAAAGCAGTCGGTGAAAAGACGGTAGATATGATTCACGTAAAAGACATTCTCAAGATTACCGGCTATGTCAGAGGAGGGTGCAGTCCTCTTGGAATGAAGAAATTATATCCGACAGTATTTGACGCTTCAGCAGAAAATTTTGACGAAATCTATGTCAGTGGTGGAAGAATCGGACTTACTCTGAAGGTGAAGTTGGAGTCCCTTCTCAAGGTGACGAACGGAAAACTGGCAGATATTACCATGAAAGACTGATCAGAAACTGACAAAGTATACAATAAAACATTGTTTTATGCGCATAAGAAAAGCTCCCGGAATATGTAAAATCCGGGAGCTTTTGTCATACATATTTTAGTTATCGGCAGCGTCTTCTTCATTGACCTGGAAGACGTGACGTTTTTTCGCCATTTCATCGCTGGCAAGGTATTCATCGTATGTGGTGATCTTGTCAATCAGTCTTCCGTCAGGAAGGATTTCCATGATACGGTTGGCGGTTGTCTGTACGAACTGATGGTCGTGGGAAGCAAAAAGGATAACTCCCGGGAATTTGATCAGACCGTTGTTCAGTGCGGTGATGGATTCCATATCCAGGTGGTTGGTCGGTTCATCAAGGAGCAGGATGTTTGCACCGGAGATCATCATCTTGGATAACAGACAACGAACTTTTTCACCACCGGAGAGAACACGGACTTTCTTGACTCCGTCTTCACCCGGGAAGAGCATTCTTCCGAGGAAACCACGTACATAAGTTGCATCTTTGATCTCGGAATACTGAGTCAGCCAGTCGGTAATGGTCAGGTCGTTATCGAATTCCTGTGTATTGTCCTTCGGGAAATATGCCTGAGAGGTTGTAACACCCCATTTGTAATTTCCTTCATCCGGTTCGAGTTCTCCGATCAGGATACGGAAGAAAGTAGTGATGGCTTGCTCGTTTGCACCGACAAAGGCAACTTTATCATCATGTCCGAGTGTAAAGCTGATGTTGTCGAGAACTTTTATACCGTCGATGGTTTTGGAAAGGTTTTCTACCATAAGTACTTCGTTGCCGATTTCACGGTTCGGACGGAAATCGATATATGGATATTTGCGGCTGGATGGACGCATGTCATCAAGCTGGATTTTTTCCAGGGCACGTTTACGTGAAGTTGCCTGTTTGGATTTGGAAGCGTTTGCACTGAATCGGGAAATAAATTCCTGAAGTTCTTTGATCTTTTCTTCCTTTTTCTTGTTGGCTTCTTTCATCTGTTTGATAAGAAGCTGGCTGGATTCGAACCAGAAGTCATAGTTTCCGGCATACAGCTGAATTTTTCCGTAATCAATGTCTGCGGTATGTGTGCAGACTTTGTTCAGGAAGTAACGGTCATGGGATACAACAATGACGGTATTGTCAAAGTTGATCAGGAATTCTTCAAGCCATTCAATAGCCGGCAGATCCAGATGGTTGGTCGGCTCGTCGAGGAGCAGGATGTCCGGATTTCCGAAAAGTGCCTGTGCAAGAAGCACTTTGACTTTCTGGCTGCCGGTCAGGTCTGCCATCTGAGTATAATGGAGTTCGGTTTCGATTCCGAGGCCATTCAGAAGAGTGGCAGCATCGGACTCTGCCTCCCATCCGTTCATCTCAGCGAATTCACCTTCAAGTTCGCTGGCACGGATACCGTCTTCGTCAGAGAAGTCTTCTTTTGCGTAGATGGCTTCTTTTTCTTTCATGATTTCATACAATCTGGCATTTCCCATAATAACGGTATCCAGAACATTGTATGAATCGTATTTGAAGTGATCCTGCTGCAGGAAAGAAAGACGCTGTCCCGGTGTGATGACGATATCACCGTTAGTCGGCTCAAGCTGGCCGGAAAGAATCTTAAGGAATGTAGATTTGCCGGCACCGTTTGCTCCGATCAGACCGTAGCAGTTACCCTCGGTAAATTTGATGTTGACATCTTCGAAAAGTGCTTTCTTGCCAACACGCAGTGTAATATTATTTGCTGAAATCATAAGGTACCTCTTTTCTTCGTTATGGTTTCGTTCAGTCATTTTGGTTCAGGCCGTTTTGGCCATTCATTCCCATTTTACAGTAAAGTCAGGAATTTGCAAGCCTTAAATCATAAAAACATATAATTAGGAAGAGGAGAAACCTGAAAACTCCATAAAACTTGCTTACTGCTAACTTTTTTGTATGTAAATAGATACAGAAAATATATAATCCTGATTGGACAATCCGAAATGGCTATGCTATAATAACTATTGGACTTTTAGGCCCTTTCACTGGCCTGAAATAAATTATAATTTTCATCATACCTTTAAGGAGGAAAACAAACTATGGCAAGAAAGATGAAAACCATGGATGGTAACCATGCAGCCGCTCATGCTTCTTATGCATATTCAGATGTAGCTGCTATCTACCCGATCACTCCTTCATCTGTTATGGCGGAAGCAACAGATGAGTGGGCAACACAGGGAAGAAAGAACATCTTTGGACAGGAAGTACAGGTTACAGAGATGCAGTCTGAAGCAGGTGCTGCAGGTGCAGTACACGGTTCTCTGGCAGCCGGTGCGCTGACAACTACTTATACTGCATCTCAGGGTCTTCTTCTGATGATCCCGAACCTTTACAAAATCGCTGGTGAGCAGCTCCCGGGCGTTATCAACGTATCTGCTCGTGCACTTGCTTCTCACGCACTTTCCATTTTCGGAGATCATTCCGACGTTATGGCCTGTCGTCAGACCGGATGCGCAATGCTTTGCGAATCATCCGTACAGGAAGTTATGGACCTGACACCGGTTGCTCATCTTGCGGCAATCAAAGGTAAAGTTCCGTTCATCAACTTCTTCGATGGTTTCCGTACATCTCACGAGATCCAGAAGATTGAGACATGGGATTATGAAGATCTGAAAGATATGGCAGATATGGAAGCAATTCAGGCATTCCGTGATCATGCTCTGAACCCGAACCATCCATGTCAGAGAGGTTCTGCTCAGAACCCGGATATCTTCTTCCAGGCAAGAGAAGCATGTAACCCGTTCTACGATGCTCTTCCGGCAGTAGTTCAGGGATACATGGACAAAGTAAATGAAAAGATCGGAACAGACTACAAACTGTTCAACTACTACGGAGCAGAAGATGCTGAACACATCATCATCGCTATGGGTTCCGTAAACGATACAATCGAGGAGACTATCGATTACCTTACAGCAGCAGGTAAAAAAGTCGGTGTTGTTAAAGTTCGTCTTTACAGACCGTTCTGCGCACAGGCACTCATCGATGCTATCCCGGAAACAGTGAAACAGATCAGCGTTCTTGACAGAACAAAAGAGCCAGGAGCACTTGGCGAGCCTCTGTATCTTGACGTTGTTGCTGCATTAAAAGACAGCAAGTTTAAAGATGTTAAGATCTTTACAGGACGTTATGGTCTTGGTTCCAAAGATACTACACCGGCACAGATCGTTGCAGTATATGAGAATACAACAAAAGAAAAATTCACAATCGGTATCGTTGATGATGTTACAAACCTTTCTCTTGAAACAGGTGCTCCGATTGTTACAACACCAGAAGGAACTACAAACTGTAAGTTCTGGGGTCTTGGAGCTGACGGTACTGTAGGTGCTAACAAGAACTCCATCAAGATTATCGGTGACAACACAGACATGTACGCTCAGGCTTACTTCGATTATGACTCCAAGAAATCCGGCGGTGTTACAATGTCTCACCTTCGTTTTGGTAAGAAACCAATCAAATCTACATACCTGATCCATAAGGCAAACTTTGTTGCATGTCATAATCCGTCTTATGTAAATAAATACAACATGGTTCAGGAACTTGTTGATGGTGGTACATTCCTTCTTAACTGTGCATGGGATATGGAAGGTCTTGAGAAACATCTTCCGGGACAGGTTAAAGCATTCATCGCCAACCACAATATTAAATTCTACACCATCGACGGTGTGAAGATCGGTATTGAGACCGGCATGGGACCAACACGTATCAATACAATCCTTCAGTCTGCATTCTTCAAACTTACAGGAATCATTCCGGAAGATCAGGCTATCGAACTGATGAAAGCAGCTGCAAAAGCTACTTACGGACGTAAGGGTGATGACGTTGTTCAGAAGAACTGGGCAGCTATCGATGCAGGTGCAAAACAGGTTGTAGAAGTTAAAGTTCCGGAAAGCTGGAAAGATGCAGAAGATGAAGGCCTCTTCATGGCTCATGCAACTCACGGCACTCAGGAAGCTCAGGACTTCGTAAACAACATCCAGTGCAAGATCAATGCTCAGGAAGGTAACACACTTCCTGTATCCGCATTTACAGAATATGTTGATGGTACTACACCATCCGGAACAGCTGCATACGAAAAACGTGGTATCGCAGTAAACGTACCGGTATGGCAGCCAGAAAACTGTATCCAGTGTAACCGTTGTGCATATGTCTGCCCACACGCAGCAATCCGTCCGGTAGCACTGACAGAAGAAGAAGCAGCAAATGCTCCGGAAGGAATTGCTACTCTTCCGATGACTGGTATGAAAGATTACAAATTCACCATGACTGTATCAGCTTATGACTGTACAGGATGTGGTTCCTGTGCAAATGTCTGCCCGGGCAAGAAAGGTGCAAAAGCCCTTGCTATGGAAAACATGGAAGCAAATGCAGGACTTCAGAAATTCTTCGATTATGGAAGAGAGCTTCCGATTAAAGAAGACGTTATTGCTAAATTCAAAGAAACAACTGTTAAGGGAAGTCAGTTCAAACAGCCTCTGCTTGAGTTCTCCGGAGCATGTGCAGGTTGTGGTGAAACACCTTATGCAAAACTGATCACACAGCTGTTCGGTGACAGAATGTACATTGCAAATGCTACAGGATGTTCCTCTATCTGGGGTAACTCTTCACCGTCTACACCATACACAACCAACGCTAAAGGACAGGGTCCTGCATGGGCTAACTCACTGTTCGAAGACAACGCTGAGTTTGGTTATGGTATGCTTCTTGCTCAGAGAGCTATCCGTGATGGCCTCAAAGCAAAAGTTGAAGCTGTTGTAGCAGAAGGCAAAGACGAAGCAGTTAAAGAAGCTGGTCAGGAATGGCTGGATACATTCTCTGTTGGAGCAACAAACGGTGCAGCAACAGACAAGCTCATCGCTGCTCTGGAAGCATGCGGATGTGACGCTGCTAAAGAAATCCTTACTCAGAAAGATTATCTGTCCAAGAAATCCCAGTGGATCTTCGGTGGTGACGGATGGGCTTATGATATCGGATTCGGTGGTGTTGACCATGTTCTCGCAAGCGGACGTGACATCAACGTTATGGTATTCGATACAGAGGTTTATTCCAACACAGGCGGACAGTCCTCTAAATCTACACCTACAGGTGCAATCGCTCAGTTCGCAGCAGGCGGTAAAGAAACCAAGAAGAAAGATATGGCTTCCATCGCAATGAGCTATGGCTATGTATACGTAGCACAGATTTCTATGGGTGCTGACTTCAACCAGACTGTTAAAGCAATCGCTGAAGCAGAAGCATATCCGGGACCGTCTCTGATCATTGCATACGCTCCATGTATCAACCATGGTATCAAGAAGGGTATGGCAAAAGCTCAGACAGAAGAAGAACTGGCAGTTAAGTGTGGATACTGGCACAACTTCCGCTTCAACCCGGCAGCAGACAAGAAGTTTGCTCTGGATTCCAAGACACCGGATATGGAGAACTACATGGACTTCCTGAACGGCGAAGTTCGTTACAACTCCTTACAGCGTCAGAATCCTGAAAAAGCTGCAAGACTGTTTGCTAAGAATGAGTCTGAAGCAAAAGCTAGATATGCATATCTGAATAAACTGGTAGCAATGTACGGCGAAGAAGAATAATTCTTACTGCGTGCAGTGACGGAATAATTCAGAGATATAGCCGCGGTACTTTTGTACCGCGGCTTTTTGCATTAAATATAACATAAAATTTATAAGAGAGAATATGAACATACAAAATAGAAAAAACAAAAGAAGTAACAGAAGTACAAATAGCAAAAATACGGAATTTTATATTGTATATACGGTGGCATTTCTGCTGATTGCTTTTTTTCTCTATATGAGATTTTATCTGAATGGAAAGTCTCTTGTATGGAGCCATGACGGAGTGCCGCAGCATTTGAATTCCCTGGCATACTATGGAAGATATCTCAGAGGAATTTTATATACGATATTTGTAGAACATCGTTTTTCGATACCAATGTGGGATCTCCATATTGGCTATGGTTCGGATATCCTGACGACATTGAATTATTATGTCATGGGAGATCCGTTGACGTTGCTGGCAGTGTTTTGTCCCTCTTCCAAAACTGAGATTTTATATGAATTCCTGATCTTTCTGAGAATCTACCTGGCTGGAATTGCATTCAGCAGATACTGTTTTTATCACAAAAACAGCAGACAGGCAACTTTTATGGGATGCATGATCTATATTTTTGCGGGCTGGACAATTTATGCAGCCATGAAACATCCATATTTTTCAAACCCGATGATCTATCTGCCGTTGATCCTTATGGGAATTGACAAGATATACAAAAAAGAAAAACCATATTTGTTTATCTGGTCAGTGGCGGTAGCCGGATTATCCAATTTTTACTTTTTTTACATGTTGGGTATTTTTATGGTTTTGTATGCCGTGTTCCGGTATTTTGAACAGTTTGGAGTTCATTCCTTAAAAAATGTCGGAAAATGGTTGGGTGTTTTTGCAATATATTCCATAATAGCCGTTCTGATTGCGGCAGTCATATTGCTTCCGGTTATTTTTCTGGTATTGGGAACAGACCGTTTTAAGGCGGAGAACTATGTACCATTGTTTTATGACAAAGTGTACTACCAGAAATATCTGAGCTGTCTGATCGGTGAGAACATGATCCAGTGGGGAGTTGCCGGATTCTCAGCAGTTTCAATGACCGGAATATTTGTTTTGTTTGCGAAGAAAAAGAAATACAGAACGTTAAAAACAGGATTTATTCTGATAAATCTCTTTTTGCTGTTTCCATTTGCGGGGCATGTACTTAATGGATTTTCTTATGTTTCCAATCGCTGGATATGGGCATATGGTATGCTTATGGCATATATTTTTGTGAAGATGTATCCGGAATTGTTTAATCTTTCATTAAAAGAAAAACGTACAATTTTTGTTTTTCTGATGGGATATTGTGTACTGGCACTTTTGCCGGATGCGGCAAGAACACAGAGAAATCTGGTGGCGGTTCTTTTACTGGTACTGGCGACATTTACTGTATTATCATTTGGCGCAGTATTTACAAAAAGAAAAAATCTGATGCTGATGACAGGCGGCTTTTTAATTGTGGGTATCCTCTTTAATATGTATTATCAGTATTCGTACGAAAAAGATTATCTTTCGGAGTTTTCAGATCAGGGAGAAGCACTGGACAAACTGGAAACAGGGACGGATCTTGCGGTACTGAAAACAGGAGATGAATCAGTTTATCGTTATGACCAGATGGGAACACACAGCTATGAAAATTCTTCCATGCAGACAGGCACAAACGGTACATCGTATTATTTCAGCGTGGCGAGTGGTGACATTACAAATTTTTTTAATGAAGTTGATTTGAATACACCATGGGATTATCATTATGAAAATCTGGACAGCAGAACGATTCTGGATCGTCTTGCAGCAGTAAAATATTTTGTAGTAAAAGCCGGCGAAGAAGAGTATTTGCCGTATGGGTATGATACACTTGCGGCAGAAGTGGAAAAAAATGATAAATTATATCGCGCATATGAATGCAAAAATGCACTTCCGATAGGATACACTTATGATTCCTATATTCCAGAAGAAAAATATGCGAAAATGTCGACAGTTGAGAAGCAGCAGGCTTTGTTGCAGGGTGTAATACTGTCGAACAGTACAGTACCGGAAACAACATCGGAATTTAATGACAGAGAAGTGCCATATAAACTGGTGACAGGTTCAGGCTGCAGAGAAAAAGATGGGAAACTGATCGTTACAAAGGAAAATGCGCAGGCAAAACTGGTTTTCGACGGGCTGGATGAATGCGAGACATATCTTATTACAGAAGGCGTTGACTATGAGGCACTTTCACCGCGAGAGTTGATCAGTGATAAGAAATGGAGCAAAATGACACTCTACGAGCAGAAAAAAATTCAGTACGAAAACAGTACATGGCGATACTGGAAAGAAAGCCAGAAAGCATATATTGATGTTACCGGACAATTTCTTGACAAGACAATCAGTATTTTTACAGACAAATACAATGCATACAGCGGGCGATCAGATTTTCTGTGTAATACCGGTTACAGTGTAAAGGGAAAGAAGTCCATTACGCTCACCTTTGAAAATACAGGTGTATATTCATATAAAAATATGAAAGTTGTATGTCAGCCAATAGAAAATATAGAGAGTCAGACAACTAAATTGGGGGCGGAAAGTCTGGAAAATGTTGAGATAAAGAATCATGAACTTACAGGAAATATTTCTGTATCAAAAGATAAGGTTCTTGTGATTTCGCTGCCTTACAGCAAAGGTTTTCAGGCTTATGTAGACGGTCAGAAAACAGAGTTAAAACAGGCAAACACCATGTATATGGCACTGGAACTTAAGAAAGGGGCACATGAGATCCGTCTCACATACTGCACACCATATCTGAAAGCAGGACTTATCTTGACTTGTGCAGGGGTATTGTGCTACATTTGTGTGGTGTTAGCTTACAAAAAGAAAAGAGGAAAGAAAAAACATGGGTAGATTATCTGTCGTACTTCCGGCTTATAATGAGGAACTGATGGTTGGGAAAACATGCAGGGTTCTTCATGAAGTTCTGTCCGGGGCAGGAATTTCGTATGAGTTGGTTCTTGTAAATGATGGATCTAAAGACCGTACATGGGATGAAATATTAAAAGCCGGAGAAAAAGATCCGAACATTCTCGGGGTGCATTTTTCACGTAATTTCGGGAAAGAAGCGGCTGTTTTTGCCGGAATGGCACAGGCAACAGGAGATGTGGTAGCTGTTATGGACTGCGATCTGCAGCATCCGGCGGAAACACTGATTGAGATGTACCGAAAATGGGAAGAAGGCTACGAAGTCATTGAGGGCATTAAGAAAAGCCGTGGAAATGAGAGTATTATCCATAAGAAGTGTGCGGGATTTTTCTATGGCATCATGTCTAAGGCAACAAAGGTGGATATGCAGAATACCTCCGATTTCAAAATGATGGATCGAAGAGTGGTAAACAGTATTCTTTCTCTTCCGGAAAGAAATATGTTTTTCCGCGCAACCTCCTCATGGGTAGGATATAAGACTGCATATGTGGAGTTTGAAGTTCATGAACGTGAAGCTGGTGAATCGAAGTGGTCTACCGGCTCGCTGATCAAATATGCTTTTACGAATATCGTTGCATTTACGACGGCTCCGCTTCAGTTTGTAACAGTTGGCGGATGTATTTGCTTTGGCTGTTCACTGCTCATGATCATTTATTCATTGATTCAGTACTTCCGGGGACATGCAATTGAAGGATATACAACGACGATTTTACTGCTTCTTCTGATCGGCAGTGCGATCATGCTGAGCCTTGGAGTGATTGGCTATTATCTTGCAAAAATTTACGAAGAAGTCAAACGTCGTCCGAGATATATAGTGTCTCAGATTGTTCGTGGAAACAAAGACGTGACAGATTCTGTCAGAGATGATGCATAAGAGGAGAAAGCAATGAAAAAAATCAAAGATCTGGTTCTTCGCCTGTATGGAAATGATGTGGTCAGATACATATTTTTTGGCGGATGCACGACTTTAGTGAATCTTGTATGTTTTTATATATTTTGGAATATCTGTCATGTAAATTTGAATATCGCAAATGTGATATCAATTGTTGTGGCAATCATCTTTGCATATGTAGTTAATTCAAAATATGTATTTCAGGATAAATGTGAGACACTGAAAGACCATATACAGCCGTTTTGCAAATTTGTAAGTGCAAGACTTCTGACGATGGTGATTGAAGTTGGTGGAGTATGGCTGCTTGTTGAAGTAATGGGAATGAATGGAATGGTTGGAAAATTCTGTACTCAGTTTATCGTACTGGCGCTGAACTACATATTCAGTAAATTCTTTGTATTTACTACAGGAAAATAAGCATTATAGCATATGCAAAAGAGAAGTGGGAGATGGAAAACAAAATGACATTGGAAGAAACTCTTGTTCAGATAAAACCATTAGATGAAAGAGCAATGGAGATTGCGGCAAAACGATGGGACAGCATTGCAAAACCGCTGCATTCTCTTGGTAAAATGGAAAAACTGGTCATTCAGATCGCAGGAATTACCGGAGATCCGGATATCCATATAAAAAAGCGCGCGTTGGTTCCGATGTGTGCAGATAATGGTGTGGTAGAAGAGGGAGTGACCCAGACCGGACAGGAAGTGACAGCAATCGTTGCGGAAAATTTCCTGTCCGGAGATACCTCTGCGTGTGTGATGAGCAGACAGTGCGGAACCAAAGTCATTCCAGTCGATATCGGTATGACAGTAGATACAAGGGTATCGACAGATCTGAAAGTTGCATGTGGAACAGCAAATATGACAAAGGAGCCTGCCATGACAAGAGAACAGGCAGTGCAGGCACTGGAGACAGGCATTGAAATGGTGCGTCGTCTGAAAGAAGACGGTTACGGCCTTCTGGCGACGGGAGAAATGGGAATCGGAAATACGACGACCAGCAGTGCGGTAGCATCTGTGCTTCTGAACCGTCCGGCTGAAGAAATGACGGGACGCGGTGCAGGTCTTTCCGGAGACGGACTGGACCGTAAGATACATGCAATCAAAAAAGCAATTGCAGTCAACCGGCCTGATCCGAAAGATGCAATCGATGTACTGGCAAAGGTCGGAGGATTCGATATTGCCGGTATGGCAGGTATGTTTCTGGGTGGAGCAGCTCTCGGTGTGCCGGTTGTGATTGACGGATTTATCTCCTGTGTGGCAGCATTGATCGCACAGCGTATCTGTCCGCAGGCGGGAGACTATATGATTGCATCTCATGTATCAAAAGAACCGGCGGCGCATCTGATTCTCGAAGCACTTGGCAAGGAAGCTGTACTTCATGGAGAAATGTGCCTCGGAGAAGGCAGCGGAGCTGTGGCACTGTTCCCGTTCCTCGATATGGGAGTTGCCGTTTATGAATCGATGAGTACATTTGAGGATATCCATGTGGAACAGTATAAGGAGCTTGTATAAACATGATGATTCTTGTAACCGGCGGAAGCGGCAGTGGAAAATCTTCCTTCGCGGAAGACTGTATTGTGTCTTTCGGAAATGCCAGGCGTATATATATAGCGACTATGTACCCGTTTGACGAAGAGAGCAAAAAGCGTGTGAAGCGTCATCAGGCTATGCGACAGGGTAAAGGGTTTGATACCCTGGAGTGTTACACCGGACTTGTCCGGGCTGCGATTCCGGAAGGCAGTACGGTTCTTCTGGAGTGTATGTCTAATCTGGTGGCGAATGAGATGTTTCAGGAAAACGGTGCGCACGAAAATACGGTAGAAGCAGTAATCGGAGGCGTAGAATTTCTGCAAAAACAGACCCAAAATCTTGTGATCGTAACAAATGAGATCTTTTCGGAAACAGAAGAATATCAGGGGGATACAAAGCTTTATCAGGAATATCTCGGCAAGATCAATCAGAAACTTGCAGATATGGCGGATGAAGTTGTAGAAGTGGTGTATGGAATTCCTGTATATCACAAAAAATATACATTTTCTGATACGAACAGGAGGGAAGTTCACTGATGAAAAGTCTCTGGAATAGCTTCAAAATTGCATTTTCCATGTTTTCAAAGATTCCGGTGCCACAGGCAGAGTGGACAGAAGAGAATATGAAATATATGCTTTGTTTTTTTCCGTTCATCGGAACGGCAATCGGCATTGTATTTCTGGTGGCAGAATGGATCTGCAGATATCTGGGGTTCGGAAATTCATTTACGGCAATGGTACTGGTTCTTGTGCCGGTGATCCTCACCGGTGGAATTCATATAGACGGACTTCTGGATACTTCAGATGCCTTGAGTTCCTGGCGTGACAGGGAAAAGCGTCTGGAGATTCTCAAAGATTCACATGCGGGTGCATTTGCAGTTATTACGGCATGTGTGTATTTTCTTGTATTGTTTGGGACAATGAGGCAGATCACGGAAGTGAATAACCGGACGGCAATGTATCTTCTTGCGTGCAGCTATATGGTTTCCAGATGCCTTTCCGGGATCGGTGTGATCACGTTGCCAAAGGCGAATGCAAGTGGTACGGTTGCAGAGTTTTCTCGCAAGGCAGAAGATAAAAAAGTGCATAATATACTGGTGATCTATCTTGTGATCCTGGCGGCAGTGATGATCTGGATACAGCCGGTATGGGGCGTTTCCATGTTGGGGACAGCCCTGCTGGTATTTGCATTTTACAGACATAAGGCGATGAAATATTTCGGCGGTACGACCGGAGATCTTTCGGGATATTTTCTATGCCTTTGCGAGATATGGATGCCTCTGGCGCTGGCGGTGGTTATGATGCTCTATAAGGTGTGAGGGTAAAAATATGAAGATGATCATAGGGGGAGCGTTTCAGGGAAAAACACTTCTGGCAAAAAAAATATATCCGGATATTGACTGGATAAACGGTGCAGATGCTGACTGGGAGAAGATCGCATCAGCACAGGGGATCCTGTGTTTTCATGAATTTATCCGAAAAGAGATGCAAATCGGAAATGATGTCAGCAAACTTGCAGAACGACTGATTCAGGTCAATCCGCAGGTGGTTCTTGTATCAGATGAAGTGGGATATGGCATTGTACCCATTGATCCATTTGATCGGGCGTATCGTGAAGCAGTTGGCAGAGTATGTACGAAGCTTGCCGCATACAGCACGCAGGTGATGAGAGTTGTATGTGGAATAGGGACGGTGATCAAAGATGCTTAAGATCTGGCTGATCCGTCATGGAATGACGGAGGGAAACCGACATCAGCGTTATATCGGAGTGACAGATGAACCACTGTGTGAGGAAGGTAGAGAACTGCTCGGAAAGTTTACATATCCGAAGCCGCAGGCGGTATTTGTCAGTCCGCTTAAGCGTTGTCTTGAGACGGCGGCAATTCTGTTTGGTGATCCGAAAGTCCGGATTATTGACCAGCTTGCAGAATGTGATTTTGGAGAATTTGAAAATAAAAATTATAAAGAACTTTCCGGTGATCCACGCTATCAGGCATGGATAGACAGCAATGGAATACTGGCCTTTCCGGGTGGTGAAAGCAAAGACGAATGTGCGACTCGTAATCTGGAAGGTTTTCAGAGAGCGGTGTCTGCATGCATACGGGAAGAAATTACGGAGGCAGCACTGGTTGTACATGGAGGCACGATCATGAATATTATGGAGCAATACGCACTTCCTAAAAAAGAATTTTATGAGTGGCATGTCGGTAATGGATGTGGCTATCTTGTGGAACTTGATCCTGTTCTCTGGAAAAAAGACAGGAGAAATCTGAAGCTTCTGGAAGAACGAAAATAGCTTTTCAGAAGAACAAAAATATGATATAGTAAAAACAGCGACGGAGCAGAATTTTGTTCCGTCGTTTTTTTATTTAAAATATACAAATTTTTTTTGAATACCAAAAGGAAATTGCAATTCAGGTTGAAATAATATAGAAAATATGTTACATTATATAGTACAAAACACCGAAAACTTATGGAAAATTTTGCCGTGAATTGGAAAGATTTCACAAGGCAGGGAGGACGTATATGCGGATTATCGGAAACGGAAGAATGATTACACGGGACGCATCCAATGCTTTTTACGAAAATGGTGCAGTGGCAATGGAAGGGAACACCATAATCATGGTGGGTACAACAGAAAAAGTAAAGAATACATATCCGGATGCAGAATTTACAGATGCGCACGGTGGAATTATCATGCCGGCATTTATTAATGTACATGAACATATTTACAGTGCATTTGCGCGGGGATTAAGCGTCAAAGGGTATAACCCGAAAGGTTTTCTGGATATTCTGGACGGGATGTGGTGGAATATTGACCGCCATCTGACACTGGAACAGACGAAGCTTTCCGCGTACGCAACATATATTGATTCTATAAAAAACGGGGTGACAACAGTATTTGACCATCATGCAAGTTTCGGGCATATCGAAGGTTCTCTTCATATGATCGAAGAAGCTTCGAAGAATCTTGGAGTCCGTACCTGTCTCTGCTATGAAATATCTGACAGAGATGGAATGGAAAAATCACGGGAATCTGTGATGGAGAATGTAAATTTCATCCGACATGTGAGGGAAGATGACAGTGATATGCTGGCAGCCATGATGGGAATGCATGCATCTTTTACGATTTCTGATAAGACGATGGCACTTTGTAATGAACTGAAACCAGAAGGGGTTGGATATCATATCCATGTGGCAGAGGGGATTTATGATCTGCACCAGTGTCTGAAAGAGCACAGCAAACGTATCGTTGACCGCCTTTATGACTGGAATATCCTCGGACCGAAGACACTTCTCGGACATTGTATCTATATCAATGAGCACGAGATGGAACTGATTAAAGAGACAGATACAATGGTAGTGCACAATCCGGAATCGAATATGGGGAATGCCTGTGGATGTCCTCCAACGATGGAACTGGTACACAAGGGCATTCTGACGGGCCTTGGTACAGACGGATATACCCATGATATGATGGAGTCCTGGAAAGTGGCAAACATTCTGCATAAACACCATCTCTGTGATCCGACAGCAGCATGGAGTGAAATTCCGCAGATGCTGTTTGAGGGAAATGCAAAGATTGCAAACCGTTATTTTAAGAAAACACTGGGCATCCTGAAAGTGGGAGCAGCGGCCGATGTGATCGTGATCGATTATGATCCGCTGACACCGATGGATGCATCCAATTGTAACAGCCATCTTTTGTTCGGAGTAAACGGAAGTATGGTGCAGACAACTGTATGTAACGGAGAAATTCTGATGAAAGACCGTGAAGTGCTGGTATGTGATGAGGAAAAGATTATGGCAGACTGCCGCCAGGCGGCAAAAGAACTGGCTGAGGATATCAACGCGTGATATTATCTTTGAACAGTAACATTTATTTTTCTGATGAGATGAGGAAGGAATTCAGGGAGGATATAATATGAGTGATATTATGAAAAGCATTCCATTCGGACAGTTGACGGAATGGATTTTGAATGAATATAAAAAAACAGGTCAGGTGTTTGGCATTCAGAAAGCTTATGTGGCTGATCAGTCAAAAACAATCGAAATATTCGGAAGAAAACTTGAAAATCCGGTAGGACCGGCAGCAGGTCCGCATACACAGCTTGCACAGAATCTTGTGGCTGCATATGTCGCAGGTGCCAGATTTTTTGAATTAAAAACCGTACAGAAAATGGATGGACAGGAGCTTTCTGCATGCATTCCGAAGCCATGTATCGTGGCAGAAGAAGAAGCATACAACTGTGAATGGTCGACGGAACTTTATGTACCGCAGGCAATGGAAGAATATATTAAAGGCTGGATTCTTATTCATGTGATTGCAAAAGAATTTGGTATTGGAAGCCCGGATGGATTCCAGTTTAATATGTCCTGTGGCTATAACCTTGAAGGCATCAAAGACAAAAAGATCGATGACTTTATTGAAGGACTGAAAGATGCTGGAGATACGGCAATCTTCAAAGAATGCAAACAGTGGCTTCTGGAGCATATCAGTCTATTTGAACATGTGACAAAAGAAGATGTCGAAGCAATTCCTGCAAAAGTCTGTAATTCCATTACACTTTCTACAATGCACGGATGTCCACCGCAGGAAATTGAAAATATCGTGCGGTATCTTCTGAAAGAGAAGCATATTAATACTTACGTAAAATGTAATCCGACACTTCTTGGCTATGAATTTGTGAGAAAGGCAATGGATGATCTTGGCTATGATTATATGGCATTTACGGATTTCCATTTCAAAGATGACCTGCAGTATGAGGACGCAGTTCCGATGCTGAAACGTCTGATGGAAACCGCTGCACAGGAAGGGCTTTCTTTCGGAGTGAAGCTGACCAATACATTTCCTGTTGATATTAAGAGACAGGAACTTCCGGGAGAAGAAATGTATATGTCCGGTAAAGCGCTGTTCCCGCTTTCTATTTCAGTTGCGTCACGACTTGCAGAATCTTTTGACGGAAAACTTCCGATGTCTTTCTCCGGAGGGGCAGACCAGAAAAATATTGATCAGATTGTAGACTGCGGCATCTGGCCGGTTACAGTTGCAACAGTACTTCTGAAACCGGGCGGATATAAATGGATGACCAAAATTGCCGAGAAAGCAGATAGCTGTGAAATCGGAAAATGTGGAGAGGTTCAGGTTGAAACACTGAAGAAACTTGCAGAGGATTCACTTACAGATGCGCATTATCGCAAAACAGGCAGGAAAGCAGCCGGTAAACGTACCGAAGAAAAGTCACCGCTTCTGGACTGTCTGAAAAAGAATGGTGTTGGAGAAAAGAAAGAATTTACCGGACATAAACGTGTCTGTGGAAACTGTGCAGACGTATGTCCAAACCGTGCAAATGTGCTGATCGAAGTGCCGGAGATGGAACTTTTGCAGATTCTTCACGTAGATTATATGTGCAATGAATGTGGAAACTGTCGCTCTTTCTGTCAGTATGCAGGTGCGCCGTATAAAGACAAATTTACGTTATTTGCAACAGAAGAAGATATGGAGGACAGCACCAATAATGGATTTACCGTACTTGATGCCGAAACAAAAGAGGTACTGGTACGTATCGGAGACAGACAGGAAAAAGTAAAAGCTGACCAGCCATCAGAAATGCTTAGTGAGGATCTCAGCAAACTGATGTGTACTGTGATTGACGATTATACATATCTGCTTATGTGATATCAGGAAAATGCATACTGAAAAATCCGCAGATATCATATAAGTAGTGAAAAGGAGAGTCGCTATGGCAATATTTAAGGTGAACGGCAGGACTGTTCGGACTGAAAAAAATCAAAAACTGTTACGATTTCTGCGGGATGAACTGCATCTGACTTCAGTGAAGGATGGATGTAGTGAAGGGGCATGTGGAGCCTGCACCGTGATCATTGACGGAAAGACCTGTAAGGCATGTGTCCCGGATACGGATTTGCTGGAAGGCAGAGAAGTGATCACAGTGGAAGGACTGACTGAATGGGAAAAACAGGTTTACACCTATGCATACGGAAAGGCGGGAGCTGTACAGTGTGGCTTCTGTATCCCGGGAATGGTGATGTGTACAAAGGCGCTTTTGGATGTAAACAAAACACCTTCCGATGATGAAATCAGATATGCACTGCGAAATAACTACTGCCGCTGTACCGGTTATGTAAAGATTATGGATGCAGTTCGAATTGCAGCAAAAATTCTGGATACTGGTGTCATTCCGGATGATGGAGATCAGAACTGGACACTTGGAAACCGTGTTGCAAGGATCGATGTAGAAGAAAAAGTGCTTGGAGCCGGTAAATATCCGGATGATTTTTATCTTGATGGGATGCTTTATGGAGCAGCACTTCGAAGTAAATATGCGCGTGCCAGAGTCCTTTCTATTGATACATCCAAAGCCAGAGCACTTGATGGTGTGGAAGCTGTTGTGACTGCTGAAGATATACCGGGAGAGAACAAGATCGGACATCTGAAACATGATCAGTATACGCTGATTCCGGTCGGTGGCCTTACACATTATCTTGGAGATGCGATTGTACTGGTTGCTGCGAAGGACAGAGAAACAGCGGAAAAAGCAAAGAAACTGATAAAAGTAGAATACGAAGTACTGCCACCTGTACACACGATTGAAGAGGCGGCTGCACCGGACGCACACAAGGTGTTTGACGAAGAAGAAAATAATATCTGTGCGCATAAACATATCAGCCGTGGAAATGCAGAAGAAGCCATTCACAATTCTAAATATGTGATTTCACATCACTTTGAGACACCGTGGACAGAACATGCTTTTCTGGAACCGGAATGCGCGGTTGCATTTTATGATGAAGACGGAGATGTATTTATTTATTCGACGGATCAGTCTGCACACCAGACACTGCATGAATGTTCCCTTGTTCTTGGAACGGACAAAGTAAAAGTACAGAATGCACTGGTCGGAGGCGGATTCGGTGGAAAAGAAGATATGACGGTTCAGCATCTGGCAGCACTTCTTACTTATGTGACGAAAAAACCGGTCAAAGTAAAACTGACCAGGGCAGAGTCCCTTCTGGTGCATCCGAAACGTCATCCGTTCTATATGGATATGACAATGGGATGTGATGAACATGGAAATATCATGGGAGTAAAAGCTACTGTATTTTCTGATACCGGAGCATATGCATCTCTTGGCGGACCTGTGCTCGAACGTGCCTGTACGCATGCGGCAGGACCATATCATTATGAGAATTTCGAAATTGAAGGGACTGCCTACTATACAAATAATCCACCGGCGGGTGCTTTTCGCGGATTTGGTGTCACCCAGACCTGTTTTGCAACAGAAACACTTCTGAATATGATGGCAGATAAAGTGGGAATCACCCCTTGGGAAATTCGTTACCGCAATGCGATACGTCCGGGAGAAGTGCTTCCGAATGGTCAGATCGTAGATGAGTCTACCGGTCTTATTGAGACACTGGAGGCGGTTAAAGAAGATTATGAAGCGGCTCTGGCAGAGGGCAAACCGGTCGGAATCGGATGTGCAATGAAAAATGCCGGTGTCGGCGTTGGTATCCCGGATACCGGACGTGTGAAGCTGATCGTAGAAGACGATGAGAAGCTGCATATTTATTCCGGAGCATCCTGCATCGGTCAGGGACTCGGTACAGTTCTTGTACAGATGGTTGTGACCAACACAGATCTGAAACATCAGGATATTGTATACGAAAGAAGCAATACCTGGATAGCACCGGATTCCGGTACAACGTCCGGCTCGAGACAGACACTGATCACTGGAGAAGCATGCCGGAGAGCCTGTGAAAAGCTGATGGAAGACCGAAAAACGGGGAAAAGTTTGAGTGATATGAAGGGAAACGTGTATTACGGAGAATATCTTGCAAAGACAGATCCACTTGGAGCCAATGTACCGAATCCGGTTTCACATGTAGCATATGGATATGCAACGCAGATGTGCATACTGGATAAAAATACCGGTGAGCTGGAACATATTGTTGCGGCACATGATGTCGGTAAAGCAGTCAATCCGCTGTCCTGCGAAGGTCAGATTGAAGGTGGTGTTGTAATGTCGATGGGATATGCACTCAGAGAAAAATATCCGATTGATGAAAACTGCAGGCCAATCCAGAAATATGGGTCACTCGGATTGTTCCGTGCTCATGAAGTTCCGAAGATCAAAGCAATTGTTGTAGATAAGCCGGGATTAAATGTAGCATGTGGCGCAATCGGTATCGGAGAAATTACTTCGATTCCTACAGCACCGGCGATTGCAGATGCTTATTTCCGTTATGATGGAGTGCGGAGATACAGTCTGCCGCTTGCAGATACACCATATGAAAGGAAGTGGTGATATGGCTGTGAAAAAAAGATTTCCATACCGTGCAGCCCTTGTGGCGTGTAATGGCGGGTGCAGGGCGGTAAAAGGTGAAAAGGGGTGTACAGACGGCTGTATCGGCTGTGGCGACTGCGTACAGGCATGTAAATTCGGGGCAATTTTTCTAAATGAATATGGTGTGGCAGAAGTGGATGAGGAGAAATGTATTGCCTGTGGGAAATGTGCAAAAGTCTGTCCGCAGGAGATCATTCACATTCATGAGTGTGCAAACTATATTGTTGTAAAATGCTCCAATAAGAGCAAAGGAGCAGCGGCAAAGAACCAGTGTGAAGTAAGCTGTATCGGTTGCGGTATCTGTGAAAAGACCTGTACGGCAGGTGCCATTCGGGTTACAGAGAATCATGCCGTGATAAATGAAGAACTGTGTTTAAGCTGTGGGATGTGCGCGGTGAAATGTCCACAGCATGCAATTTATGATCTGCGCGGAATATATACAGAAGTAAAATGACAGAAGTATTTTAACAGGTAAGTTCTTTTTTCTATTCAAAAGATTTTATTGAGAAAATTTTATGAAGAAGGTGAGTAATCATGATTGGAAAAAGTGTTCCGCGTGTAGACGCATATGAGAAAGTCACCGGAAGAGCAAAATTTACAGAAGATCTACTTCCGAAAAGATGTCTGGTGGCGAAAGTGCTGCATGCAACAATTGGAAATGGAATCGTAAAATCTATTGATACAAGTGAGGCCGAGAGCATGGAAGGGGTGGTGAAGGTTGTGACGTTCCATGATGTCCCGGATCATTGCTATCCGACACCGGGACATCCATGGTCTGTGGAACTGGCACATCAGGACGTGGCAGACAGGAATCTGCTGACTGGTCGTGTGCGCTATTATGGAGATGATATTGCAGCGGTTGTTGCAGAGGATGAAATTATTGCATCCAGAGCGTTGAAAAAGATCAAAGTAGAATATGAGGAATATCCGGTTGAGATTCATCCGCGTAAATCCATGTATGGAAGCAAACCGCCGATTCATTTCGATAAAAAAGATAACGTACTTGCCCGTTCAAATTATTTTATCGGAGATGTCGATAAAGGTATGGAAGAAGCCGAAACGGTGGTAAAAGGCACATACAAGACTCCAATCGTACAGCATTGTCATATCGAAAACCCGATTTCGTATGCCTATATGGAAAAAGGACGGATCGTGGTTGTGACATCTACGCAGATTCCGCATATCGTGCGTCGTGTCATTGGTCAGGCACTTGGAATCCCGTGGGGTAATATCCGTGTGATCAAGCCATATATCGGAGGTGGATTTGGAAATAAGCAGGATGTCTTATATGAACCACTGAATGCTTTCCTGACAACGCAGGTGGGCGGCAGACCGGTCAAACTGGATGTCAGCAGAGAAGAAACTTTCTGCAATACCAGAACCCGTCATGCTATTGAATTTGATCTTGCCGCAGGTGTGGATAAAGAAGGAAAACTTGTTGCAAAGGATATGCATTCATATTCCAATCAGGGCGCTTATGCATCACATGGCCATGCGATTGCGGCGAACGGTCTGACTTCATGGAGACTGCAATATGCCTGTCCGAATATCCGCGGAGAGGCTTATACGATCTATACCAATACACCGGTAGGTGGTGCAATGCGTGGTTATGGAATTCCGCAGGTATGCTTCGCAATAGAGAGCTTTATGGATGATGTGGCAGAAGCAATCCACATGGATCCACTGGAATTCCGCAGGAAAAACTTAATTGAAGGATATTATGAAGACCGTTATCTGAAACCGATCGCTGCAAATACGAACGGTATTTTTGAATGTCTGAAAAAGGGTGCGGAATACATTCACTGGGATGAAAAAAGAAAAAAATATGCAAAGCAGACAGGAGCGGTACGCCGGGGAGTCGGAATGGCACTGTTTTCGTATAAAACCGGTGTATGGCCGATTTCACTGGAAATCGCAGGGGCACGTCTTTCACTGAATCAGGATGGCAGTGTGCAGCTCCAGCTTGGTGCAACGGAGATCGGACAGGGAGCGGATACGGTATTTTCACAGATGGTTGCAGAGACACTTCAGACAGATATGGCTCATGTACACATCCAGACTGTGCAGGATACCGATGTATCCCCGTTTGACACGGGAGCGTATGCTTCCAGACAGTCTTTTGTAACAGGAACGGCAGTGAAACACTGTGCAGAAATTTTAAGGGACAAGATTCTGGCTTATGCAAAGACTTTACTGCCGGAGGTAGATACCAGGGAATTAAGTCTTCATGATAACTGGATCTGGGCAGGTGAAGAACAGGCAATTTCACTTGCTGCACTGGCAGAAGAAAGTTATTACAGCCTGACGAATTCTTCTGTACTGACAGCAGAAGTATCTGAACAGGTAAAGAAAAATACGATTGCAACCGGCTGTTGTTTTGCCGAAGTTGAAGTCGACATCAAACTTGGAAAGATAAAGATCCTTCATATCATCAATGTGCATGACAGTGGAAAACTTCTGAATCCACAGCTTGCCGAAATGCAGGTGCATGGTGGTATGTCGATGGGCATGGGCTATGGCATCAGTGAACAGTTGATTCTTGATGAAAAGACAGGAAGACCTTTAAATGGTAATCTTCTTGACTATAAACTGATGACGATGCTGGATACGCCGGACATCAAAGCCGACTTTGTGGAAATGGATGATCCGATGGGACCATATGGAAATAAAGCACTTGGGGAGCCACCGGCAATTCCGAGTGCACCGGCAATCCGTAATGCAGTGCTTCATGCAACCGGTGTGGCATTCAATGAGAATCCACTGACGCCACAGCGTCTGATTGACGGATTCAAAAAAGCAGGACTGATCTGAGAGGGGGCGCAGACTATGTATGACATTGAGCAATACTATAATGCAAAAACCGTATCAGAGGCAGTTATGCTTCTGAAAGAACATCCGGATGCGAGAATCATATCAGGAGGAAGTGATGTCCTGATCAAAATCCGTGAAGGCAGGATGGCAGGCACTTCTCTGGTATCCATCCGGGATATTGAGGAAATTAAAGGTATTACAGGAAATGAGAACGGGGATATTCTGATTGGCGCAGGAACAGTATTTTCACATATTACAGCGGATCCGATCATACAGAAATATATTCCGGTTCTGGGAGAAGCAGTTGATCAGGTTGGCGGTCCGCAGATTCGAAATATTGGTACGATCGGCGGAAATATCTGTAATGGTGCCGTCAGTGCTGATAGCGTACCAACGGTTTTTTCCTACAATTCACTTCTGCATATTGCAAATGAAGATGGTGGCAGAATTACACCGGTACGGGAATTTTATCTGGGACCGGGACGCGTAGATCTGCATCCGGGCGAGGTACTTACCCATGTAGTGATCCCGAAAAAAGAATATGCCGGATATCACGGACACTATATTAAATATTCGATGCGAAATGCAATGGATATTGCGACGTTAAGCTGCAGTGTGGTAAGTAAAGTTGATACAGAAAAAAATATTCTGGAGGATGTACGTATTACCTTCGGTGTAGCGGCACCGGTTCCGTATCGGTGCGTAGAGACGGAAGAAAAGCTGAAAGGCAGAATTTTGGATGAAAGTTTTTATCAGGAACTGGAAGAAAGTATTCGAGGTGAAATCCATCCGAGGGATTCCTGGAGAGCTTCGAGAGATTTCCGTCTTCAGATCGGTGGAGAAATTGCAAAAAGAGCGCTGCTTAGGACAGTAGAGCTTGCCAGAATGGATAACGGCATGGGAGGTGAAGAAGCATGAAAAAAGAAAAAATGCTTGTTCAGTGTGTGGTAAACGGAGAAGAGGTAGCAGAATATGTTGATCCGAGAGAATCTCTTCTGGATATGCTGCGTAATCACCTCGGGCTGACCTCTGTAAAGAGAGGCTGTGAAGTCGGAGAATGCGGCGCCTGTACCGTGATCATCGATGGTGAAACCATTGACTCCTGTATTTATCTGGCGGTCTGGGCGGAGGGCAAAAACATCCGTACACTGGAAGGACTGGAAAAAAACGGTGAGCTGACACGGATTCAGGAAGCTTTTATTGAAGAAGGTGCGGTGCAGTGCGGGTTCTGTACGCCGGGTTTTATCATGTCGGCAACGGTTCTTCTGGAGCAGGGAAAAGAACTGACCAGAGAAGAAATCAAGAAAAAAATGTCCGGAAATCTCTGCCGCTGTACGGGATATCAGAATATCGTCAATGCGGTAGAAAAAGTGATGCATGAAAGGAATGACAGCTGAGATGAAACATAAAACAACACTGATCGTACGTGGGGGCGGGGATCTTGCAAGTGGAGTGATCCACAGACTTTATAAATGCGGCTATCAGGTTCTGGTACTGGAATGTGCGAAGCCGAGTGCAATACGGCGGCGTGTTTCTTTTGGTGAAGCAGTCTATGACGGAACATCGAGAGTTGAGGGTGTTACCGGAAGGCTGATCAAAGATATTTCAGAGTGCCGGAAAGTATGGGATGAAAAAGAAATCCCGATTCTGGTTGATGAGAATGCAGATGCAGTTTCTGAATTGAAGCCGGATGCACTCATTGATGCAATTCTTGCCAAAAAGAATCTCGGAACGACAAGGATGATGGCACCGCTCACAATCGGACTTGGACCTGGATTTACAGCACGCGTGGACGTTGATTATGTGGTAGAAACGCAGAGAGGACATAATCTCGCAAGAGTGATCGAAAAAGGCACAGCAGCGCCGAATACAGGAATTCCGGGGATGATTGCCGGATATGGAAAAGAGCGTGTGATTCACTCACCGGCTGCCGGGATGATACACAACTATTCAGAAATCGGTGATATTGTGGAAAAAGACCAGATTATTGCCATGGTGGACGAAACACCGGTATATGCATCTCTGACCGGTGTATTACGAGGAATCATTCGGGATGGTTTTGTGGTGCCGGAAGGAATGAAAATCGCAGATATTGATCCCCGTAAAGAACAGAAGAAAAACTGCGACACAATTTCAGATAAGGCACGCTGTATTGCGGGCAGTGTAGTGGAAATCTTATTATCAGAAGGAGTACTGCCGTGATGCGGACGGACTCCATCCTGAAAGCACTGGATATAGATACAGACAGATATCCGGTGCTTTCTGTTGTTGGTGGAGGCGGAAAGACCAGCCTGATTTTTCGGATGATGGAAGAACTGACGGCAGCAGGAAAAAAAGTGCTCATAACAACAACTACACACATGGCGTATGAGCCGGATCGGCCGTTTGCTGAAGATGGAGATATGATAAGTATAAAGCAGAATCTGGAAGAATACGGATATACGATTGCTGCTTCATTGGACAGAGAAAAGCATAAGATCGGTGCACTGTCGGAAGAAAAGCTGAAAGAAATTAAAGTTTTGGCGGATGTGATTCTGATCGAAGCAGATGGTGCAAAAAGATATCCGTTGAAAGTGCCGGCAAGCTGGGAACCCGTGATCTGGGAGCAGACGGATCTGGTGATTGCAGTAGTAGGGATGGATGCGGTTGGCAGACCAATTCGGGAAGTATGCCACAGACCGGAGTGTGTGGCGGATTTCCTTGGAAAAGAGACAGAAGAGAAGCTTACAGAAGAAGATATTGTAAAGATTGTGTTATCCACAGAAGCTCTCCGAAAATGCGTGGATGGACGAGAATACCGTGTACTGCTGAATAAAGCAGATATCCCAGGGAAATCTCAGACAGCAGAGAGTATTGCTGACAGGTTGGAAGAACAGCTCATTCATGTAGCCTGGGGAAGTCTGAGAGAGAAAGAATATCATATCTGCGGTCAGGCTGAAACAGAGCGTAAGAGAGCAGCTCAGATGTCATCTAAGAGAGTGAAATTGGCACTTATTATGCTGGCAGCTGGAAACAGCCGCCGCTTCGGTTCGAATAAGCTGATGTATCAGGTAGAGGGGAAAACGATGTATCGGCATGTTTTGGAAGAACTGCAAAAGGCAGCAGCAAAAATGCGGAACGGCCGGATCGTGGTGGTGACACAGGAAAAGTTTGCGGAGATCATAGATGCTGCAAAAGAAATCGGTGCGGAGGCTTTGATTAATTCACAGCCGGAGAGAGGGATTTCTTCCTCTATGCAGATCGGACTGGAAAGCGCAAAAGACGCGGATGCATGTCTCTTTACGGTATCCGATCAGCCATGGCTCACTGCGGAAACAATCATTGCGCTTTATGACGCGTTTCAGAGCGAAAATAAGGGAATGGCATGCACCATTCGGGGCGAAAAAACAGGAAATCCGTGTATTTTTTCTAAGAAATATTATAGAGAACTGATGGAAATTACCGGTGATAAAGGAGGCAAACAGATCATAAAAAGATATCCTGAAGATGTGACATATCTTAAAATAAGCGATGAGAGGGAACTGCAGGATGTAGATGTACCGTTGTGATTCCGTTTGACAGGAATGCTGCAACAGTGGGTTAGTGGTGCAGAACAAAAGATGACCATGCAAAAAAAGGAATAGAGTATGTTCCAATAATTCTGGATACATACTTTATTCCTTTTTAAATAATCGTGTATCATAATAAAAAAATATCAGTAGTATTATTTCTTTGTATTAGTTTTTTTCATAAATCCGTGTTTCTGGGCGTCTTCTTCTGCGAGACGTACAGTTTCTTCTGATGGATTGGAAATTACTGCTGCGAAGCAGACATCACACGGAGGGTTTTCTTTGACAGCCTGTACAGCTGCGGTAACAGCAGAAACATCACCTGTCACAAAAACCGTCTCATGTCCGCCACATTTGCCGTTTCGTGTAAGAAAAGACACATCGGCTGTTTTAAGCATCTGGTCGGTTACGATGATTGCGTTGCTGCTTCCGACCACTTCTACTAATCCAAATGCTCCATATCTCATTATATAATCCTCACTTTAAGTATGTATTCGTATTTGATATTACTTGTTGGCAGTCATATACATAGCCGGTTCTGTATCGTGAGCCGGAGATGCAATTACTGTATGGGAAACTACTTTGGCAATTGGTTCTGCGGTACGGATAGCAGCTTCCATAGCAGCTGTTACATCGGAAACGGAACCACGCATCTTAACACATGCACCGGCACCGAGACGGTTACGTTCAATATTCTGAATCCTTACATTTGCTGCTTTGGAAGCAGCGTCAAGTGCTACAAAGCAGGCAGCAAAACTGTCAAGTTCAAAAATCCCCACTGCCATACCATTATAATTTTCAGCCATAATACCTCCATCTATTCACTCTGGAATATAAAATCTTCCTAAACTAAACTTATTATACTGTTTTTTGATTGGAAAAACAAGAGATAATTATGTATTTTTGTGGATTTTAAAGAAACATAAATGTGGTTTTTTGATGAAAATAGGATAAAAAATAGTGGGATTGTGTTGCGTTGAGGCGTGGAAAGAAAATCTTTGAGGAGTGTGCTTTACTTTTTGGGGAGTGTGGAGGAATAACTGGAAGCGGACACAGGGGAGTGCTATAATATACAGAATAAAAAGAAAAGTGATAAATGATAATATAAAACGAGGGTGAAACTAAAAAATGAAAGTACATCAGACGGATTTTTCAAAAGGGAATGTTTATCGGAATATTATTGAGGTATCGCTTCCGATGACATTGGCACAGCTGTTAAATCTTTTGTATAATATTGTTGACCGCATGTATATCGGAAGAATTCCGGGAGCAGGTGCGACTGCACTGACTGGAGTGGGAATCTGTTTTCCGGTGATCACAATGATCGCGGCATTTACATATCTGTTTGGGAATGGCGGCAGTCCGCTCTGTGCAATGGAACTGGGACGCGGAAATCATGAAGAAGCGGAAAAGTTAATGGGAAATACGTTTTCTATGCTGTTGATCTCAAGTGTGATTCTAATGGCGGTAAGTTATTTGTTTTATAAACCAATCCTGTATGCATTTGGTGCAAGTGATGTGACATTTCCGTATGCAGGTGATTATATAAAGATTTATTTGATTGGAACGCCATTTGTCATGATTTCACTGGGACTGAATCCGTTTATTAACTGTCAGGGATTCGGGAATATGGGAATGATGACCGTACTGATCGGTGCAGTTTTGAATATCATTCTGGATCCGTTATTCATATTTGAAATGCATATGGGTGTGAAAGGAGCTGCACTTGCAACAATTCTTTCACAGATCTGTTCCGGAATCTGGGTATTAAGATTTCTGACAGGAAAGAGAGTGACGCTTCAGCTGAACCGGGCGGCCATGCGACTTAAATGGAAACGTGTAAAAGATATCATGGCGCTTGGTATTTCTGGTTTTATGATGCAGTTTACCAATGGTCTGGTGCAGATTTTCTGTAATTCGACACTGCATATATATGGTGGAGATATTTATGTAGGTGTCATGACAGTATTGAATTCCGTGCGTGATATTGCGACGATGATGGTGCATGGACTGACAAATGGTGCGTCGCCGGTGATGAGTTTTAACTATGGTGAAAAAGCTTTTGGAAAGGTAAAACAGGCAATCAAGTTTGTAACGGTCGTATGTTTTACCTATGCATTGTTTGTGTGGGGCATTATAAAGATTGCACCGGGATTTTTTATCAGATTGTTTAACAGTGATCCGGTACTTTTGGAAAAAGGAGTACCTGCTTTGCATATTTATTTCTTCGGATTTTGTTTTATGGCATTACAGTTTACCGGGCAGGCTGTATTTGTAGCACTTGGAAAGGCAAAAAGAGCAACATTCTTTTCGATTTTCCGAAAGGTGATCATTGTGGTGCCTTTGACAATATTGTTACCGAAGGTTAATGGACTTGGCGTAGATGGTGTGTTCTGGGCAGAACCAATCTCAAATCTGGTTGGAGGAAGTGCCTGCTTTTTTACCATGCTTTTGACGATTTTGCCGGAGTTGAGGGAAGAGAAAAGGTAAGCAGTTTCAATGTAGATGAACGGAATAGTCATAACTGTAACTGACATGTGAAAATGTATATTATAAAAGGAGTATAACCCGATCGGATGAGCGGAATTATACTCCTTTTGTCATTTATATCACATATGGATTTTGGTTCCTGTTTTGCCGAGGATTCCATCCTTTGCTTTTTCAAGAAGCGTGATCATAGCAGTACGTTCAGCACCGGATGATGCAAAATCCATGGCAGCCTGAACTTTCGGAAGCATGGAGCCGGGAGCAAATTGTCCTTCGTCCACATATTTCTGAGCTTCGGCTACAGTCATTTCATCGAGCCATTTCTCATTTTCTTTACCGAAGTTTACAGCAACTTTTTCAACGGCGGTGAGAATGATCAGCATATCTGCATCAAGTTCTTTTGCAAGCAGACAGCTTGCGAAATCCTTGTCGATCACGGCAGAAGAACCTTTCAGGTGATCACCCTGTAGTGTGACAGGGATTCCGCCGCCACCGCAGCAGATGACGATTTTATTTGCATCTACAAGGCTGTTGATGGCATCCTGTTCGACGATCTCGACAGGTTTTGGAGATGCGACAACACGGCGATAGCCACGGCCGGCATCTTCTTTCATGATATAGCCGTATGCCTTTTCAGCATGTTCGGCCTGTTCTTTTGTCATAAAATGCCCGATTGGTTTGCTGGGATTCTGAAATGCGGGGTCATTTGCATCTACACGCACCTGTGTTACGACAGTGACGACAGGAGTACGCATGAATCCACGTTTCCGGAGCTCTTCACGAAGTGCGTTCTGTAAGTCATAGCCGATGTATGCCTGACTCATGGCAACACAGACGGAAAGAGGTGTATTTGGCTGATTTTCATCTTCTCTGGAAAGAGCAGCCATGGCATTGTTGATCATGCCGACCTGCGGACCGTTGCCATGTACGACAACGACCTGATGACCTTCTTCAATCAGGTCGCACAGAGCGCGGGCGGTAGTTTTGACCGCCTGCATCTGTTCCGGAAGCGTATTGCCCAGTGCATTTCCCCCAAGGGCGATAACGATTCGTTTTCTTTTATACATTGTAAAAACCCTTATTCAGAAAGATTATTCGAGAATTCTAGGTGCAGCTTTTACTTCCAGTTTTTTCAGGATGTTCTGTGGATTTTCGAATTTAGCGAGAAGAATCATAGCTGCGATGATGTATGGTTTGAAGCTTGCCTCTTTGTAAAGCGGGATTCTGTAACGGTCAAATACGGATGCGTCAACCTCACCTGTCTCACAGCTTACACCTGTAATGTCAGCAGGCAGGCAGTGGAGATACAGAGCTTTGCCATCTTTTGTTGTTTTCATGAGTTCTTCTGTGCATGCCCAGTCTTTATGCTCTGCATTTTGAGTGAGAAGTTCTTTTTCGAGTTTATCGATTCCGTCGAAATCACCATCTGCATAGAGGTTAGTACGTTTTTCCATAGCTGCGAATGGAGCCCAGCTCTTCGGATATACGATATCTGCATCTTTAAATGCTTCTTCCATGCTGTTTGTTTTTGTGAAAGAACCGCCTGTAGCTTCTGCGTTTTTCTTTGCGATTTCTTCAACTTCCGGCATTACATCATATCCTTCCGGATGAGCAAGAACAACGTCCATACCGAAACGTGTCATCAGTCCGATCACACCCTGTGGAACAGAGAGTGGTTTACCGTAGGATGGGGAGTAAGCCCATGTCATGGCAAGTTTTTTGCCTTTGAGGTTCTCAACACCGCCGAATTCGTGGATGATGTGGAGCATATCTGCCATACACTGTGTCGGGTGGTCGACGTCGCACTGAAGGTTTACGAGGGTCGGTCTCTGCTCGAGAATTCCATCTTTGTTTCCTTCGGTTACTGCATCCATAAATTCTTTCTGGTATGCATGGCCTTTACCGATGTACATGTCATCGCGGATACCGATTACATCAGCCATGAAGGATACCATGTTTGCTGTTTCGCGAACAGTTTCGCCGTGTGCGATCTGGGATTTTTTCTCATCGAGATCCTGCACTTCCAGACCAAGAAGGTTGCATGCAGAAGCGAAAGAGAAACGTGTACGTGTGGAGTTGTCACGGAAAATGGAGATTCCGAGACCGCTTTCGAATACTTTTGTGGAGATGTTGTGTTCTCTCATGAAACGGAGAGCGTCAGCAACGGTGAAGACTGCTTCCAGTTCGTCGTCTGTTTTGTCCCAGGTCCAGAAGAAGTCGTTGTTGTACATTTCTTTGAAGTTGAGTTTGTTGAGCTTGTCGATGTAATCCTGTAAAGTTTTCATTTTTTTCTCCTTTTATGTAAGGAAAGTGTATGACTGATGTGGGTATGGAGGGTACGATAATATATCTTGACATGTGGCGGAATCAAATATTTCAACGGTGACACGCTCTCGCTGACTTCGACTGGCAACGGTACATAAGTGACCAGAATACGGTCACTAAGTACCGGCCGTCTCAGATCATCTCCTTATGAAATATTTATTCGCCACATTGTATCCTGAGATAAAAAACACACACTGCATATACACCACATCCAGTCAACAGATTCCCGATGATTCACTTGATTTGTGGGGCATTTATTCACCCGACGGCAAAAACCACTAAAATAGTATAGATGACTTAACCTTAAGATTTATCCACCCTAAGCTTATCTATATCTTCCGTCATACCAACAGAGCAAAGTCAGTAATTTTCATATTTGACTGTGTATTACTATTGTGGTTTTAGCCCCAAGGGTGTGCAGAGGGAGCGGGGCTTCGCTCCCTTTGCGTAGTTCAAAGAAGCTCGTTCTTTGGAAGTTCAAAGAAGCTCGTTCTTTGTTATTCTTTCCTGCTTGTAGCAGGAAGAGATTACTTACAGTAAGAACCAGGCAGTGCTGCGTATACAGCGGCGCATCTTACGAGGTCTACTTTCCATGTCTTTTCGTTCGGTGCGTGTGCCTGTGCTTCAGCACCAGGTCCGAAGCCGATGCATGGGATTCCGTTACGTCCCATGATGGATACGCCGTTGGTGGAGAAGGTCCATTTATCGGTCAGCGGGCGTGCTTTTCTCATTGCCTCTGTTTCAGCGTTTCCGAGACGTGTTTCTCCGTAAAGGTGTTTGTAAGCGTCTTCGAATGCTTTTGTTACTTTGTGATCTTTCGGGATAGCCCATGTCGGGAAGTAGCATTCGATTTCGTATTTGCATCCTGTGTAAGATGGACGGTCATAGTTGTACATGGAAACGACTACGTCATCTCCGTATTTTTTAACGCTTGGAAGTGCACGGATCTCATCCAGGCAGCTTTCCCATGTTTCACCGAATGTCATACGACGGTCAAGTGATACTGCACAGGAGTCGGCAACAGCACAGCGGCTTGGAGAGGTGTAGAAAATCTGGGATACAGTTACAGTACCGCGTCCGAGGAAACGTGCCTCTTCCCAGTCTGGATTGTATTTCGGGTTGAGCATTTTTACGAGTCCCTTGATTTCTGTCTCATCGGCATCATCGTTTTCGTTGAGGGAACGTACGTCCTGAAGGATGTCGGCCATTTTGTAGATGGCATTGTCACCACGCTCCGGTGCGGAACCATGGCAGGAAACACCTTTGACATCAACACGGATCTCCATACGGCCACGCTGTCCTCTGTAGATACCGCCATCCGTCGGCTCTGTGGAAACAACGAATTCCGGACGGATCTTATCTTCATTAATGATATACTGCCAGCAGAGACCGTCACAGTCTTCTTCCTGAACAGTTCCGACAACCATGATCTTGTATCCTTCCGGAATCAGATCCATGTCTTTCATGATTTTTGCACCGTATACAGCAGATACGAGACCACCGCACTGGTCGGACACGCCACGGCCGCCGATTTCTTCGTCTGTTTCGTATCCTTCGTATGGATCAAAATTCCAGTTTTCGATGTTGCCGATACCAACGGTATCAATGTGTGCATCGAATGCAAGGATTTTGTCACCATTACCCATATAACCGATAACATTACCCTGAGGATCAATGGTAACTTCGTCGAAGTTCAGCTTTTTCATTTCTGCTTCGATGGTTTCGATGTGCTTTCTCTCATCGCAGCTTTCGCCCGGGTTTTTGACGATGGCTCTTAAGAATCGGGTCATATCATCCTGATAGTTCTGAGCCGCTTCTTTGATTTTTTCGTAATCCATTTTAGTTCCTCCCATATATAAAAAGTAGTTGCTTATTTACTTAAAGATTTATCGGTTCCGTAAAGTCCGTCCCAGACGATCTCACGATAACGTACCGGGTCGGTGTCACCTTCTGTGGAGATAACGAGTACGTTGGAGGTTTCGTCAAGCTTCAGAGCTTCTTTGAGGTCTTTGGCATCTTCATCATGAAGCGCGGTGTAACAGAGTCCAAGCGGAACAGAACCGGATTCACCGGAAACGATGTGCGGATCGTTGCCGAGCGGGTTTGCGTAGATTCTGGTTGCTTTTGCACTCATCCAGTCAGGGCATGATGCAAATACGGAAACATGGTTTCGAAGGATATCCCATCCGATCGTATTGGCTTCACCGCATGCAAGGCCTGCCATGATGGTTTCAAGGTCACCACCGACGTTTACGAGTTCACCGGATTCTTTCATGGCGGAACGATACAGGCAGTCGGCAGCGCTTGCCTCGCAGACAACCATAACCGGTGGATTTTCTTTATATTTGTGAGCAAAATATCCGACAACAGCTCCGGCGAGGGAACCAACACCAGCCTGTACAAATACATGTGTCGGACGGTCGATACCGGCTTCTTTTAACTGCTGGTCAGCTTCCATGACCATGGTTCCGTATCCCTGCATGATCCAGGAAGGAATTTCTTCGTAACCCTCCCATGCGGTATCCTGAACCATGACACCGTGTTCGGTCTTTGCGGCTTCGGCAGCGGCCATTCTTACGCAGTCATCATAATTGACTTCTTCAATGGTAACAGTAGCGCCTTCTTTGGCAATGTTGTCAAAGCGAGTTTTGGTAGTGCCTTTTGGCATACGTACAACAGCTTTCTGTCCGAGACGTTTGGCTGCCCATGCAACACCGCGTCCGTGATTTCCGTCAGTTGCGGTAAAGAAAGTAGCCTGTCCGAATTCTTTTCTCAATGCTTCAGATGAAAGGACTGCATATGGAAGTTCACTGATGTCTTTACCGACTTCTTTGGCTATGTAACGTCCCATTGCGTAGGAACCACCGAGAACCTTGAATGCATTCAGTCCGAAACGATAGGACTCATCTTTGCAATGGATGCTTTTTACACCAAGACAGGATGCCAGAGCGGCGAGATCCTGAAGTGGAGTAACGGTGTATTGTGGGAAACTTTTGTGAAATTCATTGGCTTTTTTCACGTTTTCTTCAGACATTAATTCGAGATATTTATCGTCTGACTTTGCAACGTGATTGACGGTCCATTTTAAACCTTCAGTCATGAGAAAAACCTCCTTAAAAAAAATCTTTAGAACTCATAATTTTTCTTTTCTAGCTGATTTTATCATATCATAAATATGTGATTTTGCAATAGAAATCAAAAAAAATTTTAGGTTTTAACAAAAAAAGTAAGGACGCCAGAAAAAAGTTGCATTTATTGAAAAGAGAGGGAGGATATGGTACAATATATTTTATATTGATACACAACAGATGAGACAAAAAGGAGACTAGAAATATGGCTGTTTTTCAGGCTTTTCGAGCATTGCGGCCGATACCGGAAAAGGCTTCTTCCGTAGCGGCACTTCCGTATGATGTTGTAACCCGCGAAGAAGCAAAGCTGATCGGAGACAAGAATCCAGATTCATTTTTGCATGTAGACCGCCCGGAGATGGATCTGCCGGATGAGACCGACCTGTATGATGCAAAGGTCTATGACAAGGCAAGAGAAAATCTTCAGAATATGGAAAGAAATGGTATCCTTAAGCAGGATGAGACACCGTGCTACTATATTTATGAACTGACAAGAAATGGCAGGTCACAGACGGGACTGGTTGGCTGCTGTTCTATCGACGATTATATGAATGGTGTCGTAAAGAAACATGAGCTTACAAGAGAAGATAAGGAGCAGGATCGTATCCGCCATGTGGATACCTGTGATGCAAATACCGGCCCGATCTTTCTGGCATGCAGATATCCGCAGGAGCTTCTTGACCTGATGGAAGGCTGGAAAGCATCACATGAAGCAGTCTACGATTTTACGGCTGATGACGGGATCGGACACAGGGCATGGGTGATCGACGGCGAGAAAGAAAAGGCAACGATCGCACAGCAGTTTGGAGAGATTCCTTCTATATATATTGCAGACGGTCATCACAGAGCTGCTTCTGCAGTAAAAGTCGGACTGAAAAGACGTGCGGAGCATCCGGATTATGATGGAACCGAGGAATTCAATTATTTCCTTTCTGTAGTATTTCCGTACGATCAGCTCACGATTCTTGCATATAATCGTGTGGTAAAGGATCTTCATGGTATGGATGAACATGCGTTTATTGCCAGTCTGAAATTTAATTTTGAACTGATGATCATGCCGGGATTTCCATGCAAACCAGTCGAAAAGCACTGCATGGGTATGTATGTGGGCGGAAACTGGTATCATCTGAAAGCGTGGGATGATGTTTATGCGAAGAAGGACATTGTAGGACAGCTTGATGTCTCGATCCTTCAGGAAAAAATTCTTTCACCGATTCTCGGAATCGGTGACCCTCGCACGGATCAGCGTATCCGTTTCGTAGGAGGCAGCCACAAATTAAGCGAACTTGCACAGATTGCGGATTCGACGGGAGGCGTGGCGTTTGCCATGTTCCCGACTGCGATGGAGGATCTGATGCAGATTGCGGACGAAAGTAAACTGATGCCGCCGAAGTCGACCTGGTTTGAACCGAAACTTCGAAGCGGATTGTTTATTCATAAACTTTCATAACCAATAATAAGGAGGTATTTACGTATGGGATTGATTAAAGCAGCAGCAGGGGCAGCAGGTGGTGTACTGGCTGACCAGTGGAAAGAATATTTTTACTGTGAAGCCATGCCGGCGGATGTTCTGATCACAAAGGCACACAAAAAAGTATCCGGAAGATCATCCAACAAACACGGCTCAGAGAATATTATTTCAAATGGTTCTGTAATTGCAGTCAATGACGGACAGTGTATGCTGATCGTAGAGCAGGGTAAGGTCGTAGATGTATGTGCAGAGCCGGGAGAATACAAGTATGATATGTCCACTGAACCATCTGTTTTCTGTGGAGATCTTGGAGAGGGAATTCGTAATGTTTTCCAGCAGATCGGCAAGCGTTTTACATTCGGAGGAGAAACCCCGAAGGATCAGAGAGTTTATTTTGTCAATACCAAAGAACTTGTAGGCAACAAATACGGCACACCGAATCCGGTACCTTTCCGTGTAGTTGATGCCAACGTCGGACTGGATATCGACATTTCCATCAAATGCTTTGGTGAATACAGCTATCGTATTGCAAACCCGATTCTTTTTTATACCAATGTATGTGGCAATGTGGAAGAAGACTACGAGAGAGAAGAAATCGACGGCCAGTTAAAGAGTGAGCTTATGACTGCCCTGCAGCCAGCATTTGCCAGAATTTCCGAGCAGGGAATCCGTTACAGTGCACTTCCGGGACATACACAGGAACTTTCTGATGCACTGAATCAGGTACTTTCCGAAAAATGGAACAATTTACGTGGAATCCGCATTGTTTCACTTGGTGTATCCAGCGTAAAGGCTTCAGAAGAAGATGAGGCAATGATCAAAGAACTTCAGAGAAATGCTGCATTCCGTAATCCGACAATGGCAGCGGCACACATGGTCGGTGCACAGGCAAGTGCGATGCAGGCGGCAGCTTCCAATCAGAATGCCGGACCGGCAATGGCATTTGCAGGACTGAATATGGCAGCAAATGCAGGTGGAGTGAATGCACAGAATTTATTTGCGATGGGAACACAACAGACGCAGCCGATGCAGCCGGTGCAGCCGCAGGCTCAGGCAGCAGGAGGATGGACCTGCAGCTGTGGAGCAGTCAATACCGGAAAATTCTGCCAGGAGTGTGGCCAGCCGCGCCCGGCGGGACCGTGGACCTGCAGCTGTGGAGCAACAAACACCGGTAAATTCTGTCAGGAATGCGGAAAACCGAGACCATAAGCATTGTGGAAGGAATAATGTATGGATACAGTAAATTACAAATGCCCAAATTGTTCTGCTGGCCTTGCGTTTGACAGTAAATCTCAGAAAATGAAATGTGAATACTGTGGAAACACATATTCACTGGAAGAATTGGAACAGCTTGCAGAGCAGCAGGATATAGTAAAAGAAGATACAACGACTCATTGGGAAGGATTTGAGCCGGAACAGTGGCAGTCAGACGAAAAGGAAAACATGGCGGTGTGGAGCTGTCCGTCCTGCGGAGCTGAGGTGCTTGCAGAAAAGACAACAGGTGCAACTATTTGTCCGTACTGTGATAACCCGATGATCATGCCGGAGCAATTTGCAGATACCTATCGTCCTGATTATGTGATCCCGTTTAAAAAGTCCAAAAAAGAAGCAATAGAGGCGCTTAAGAAGCACTACGAAAAGAAACCGCTTCTGCCCAGGGTGTTCAAAAATGAAAATCATATTGAGGAGATCAAAGCGGTTTATGTACCGTTCTGGCTGTTTGATCTGGATACGGCAGGAAGATTCCAGTATGATGCGACCAGAAGCAGAGTTTGGGATGATGATGATTATACATATACAGAGACCAGTCATTATTGCGTAGTACGTGCCGGTAAAATGAAGTTTCAGAAAATTCCGGTGGATGGTTCAAAAGGGATCGATGACACGATGATGGAGGCAATAGAACCTTATGATTATGTTGACCTTAAAGAGTTTAATCTGTCCTATCTTTCCGGATATATGGCGGATAAATATGATCAGGAGCCGGATGATCTGACTGCAAGAGTTTATGAGCGGATGGAGCAGAGTGTACGGGAAGGCTTCCGGGATTCTGTTGAATGCTATGAAACAGTAACTACCAAGAAAGAAAAGATTACTGTAACAAATAAAGGACAGGTGAAATATGGACTGTTCCCGGTATGGTTTCTCAATACAAAATGGAATGGACAGACATATTCCTTTGCAATGAACGGTCAGACCGGACATCTGATAGGGGATCTTCCTGTCGGAAAAACGCTGGCAGTCAAGTACTGGTTTAAGCATCATATTCCACTGACTCTTATAATGGCGGCAATTGTTACAGCACTGCGTCTGAAAGGGGTGATCTGAGTGAAAAAAACAAGATTGTTATTAAGTGGTTTATTGCTCAGTGTCAGCCTGGGAATGGTTTTGCCTGCGGTTTCCTTTGCAGCCACAGATACGTCTGCCGCTTCATCGACAGATGAAAATGACGCAGATGAGACAACGGATGGTGGAGAATTTACATGGGTATATGATGCGTATGGTCTTTTAAGTGATGAACAGTATACAGAACTTGAGGACGAGCTTGCTGAAATATATGATGAGTACAAATATGATGTGGTGCTGGCTATTTCTCCTGATATAGGAGAGGAGCATGATTACAGGCAGTATGCAGCGACATTTATGCAGACGAATGAAATCGGATATGGCGATACTCATGAGGGAATGTGTATTTTTCATCAGCCGGATGCAAGAAATATTACGATCGTATTCCGTGGGGAAACGCAGGATGATTTCACAGAAAGCATTCAGGAAGAAATGCTGGATAAGTGTAAGGAAAGGCTGAAAGCAGATGATCCGTTTGGCGGCTATCAGTCATTGATCAGGGATTTAAAAAGCGGGCTTTCGAGAATTTCTGAGGGCAAAAAAATACGCCCGATGGATATAGATGACGGTACAGTGGCCTCTCGTTTTTTTACAGATCTGCTCATGGCTTTTGTAATCATGGCGATTCCGACAGCACTCATGACATGGCATCAGGTACGTAAAATGAAAACAAAAGTGCAGCAGTCCAATGCCGACCAGTACACGGCAGATGGCGGACTGGAGCTTACTGAAAAAAGGGATATTTTCCTTTATACCACCATGACAAAAACAGAAAAACCAAAGAATGATGATAATGACAGTGATTCCGGAAGTTTTTCCAGTGGCGGAGAGAGCTTTTCCGGTTCAAGCAGTGACTATTAAAAGAGTATACAAAAACGGGTCAGTCTCCGGTAGATTCCGGAAACTGACTCGCTTTTTGCATACAGTGAATTTGCATCAAAATTGCACAACTTGATGAATAAATACTTGGAAGAAGTACAGCATTGTACTGATGAAAATACAATATATAGGCAAAACGCACAAAACAAACAGGCAAAACGCAAGATTTGTTGAGTGAAAGTGCGATTGTAATTTATAATGGTTATGATATAATTTGCACTGGTTGAAAACTAAATATGGGGGTGACATCTTTGAAAAAAACAGTAACATTTTTGGGAATGCTTCTGACCATGCTTTTGATGTGTCCGACGGGTGTCTGGGCCGCAGGCAGCACAGAGACAACCACTCAGGTGCCGGTATGGCTTTGCATTCCATTTGCAGGACTTCTGCTTTGTATTGCAGTGATGCCGCTGATCAAAGCAGAATGGTGGGAAGCACATCAGCCACATGTCGTACTTATGTGGATCCTTCTGATGATAATTCCTTTTGCTGTTGTTTATGGTGCAGGAAAGGCAACGGAAACCGTTCTCGAATGCATTGTAAATGATTATCTTACTTTTATTGTTCTTTTGTTTGGGCTTTTCTGCGTTTCCGGTAACATTACAATGGAAGGAGATTTCGCCGGCTCGCCGCGCGTCAATGTGTGTCTGCTTGCTTTCGGAACACTTTTGTCAAGCTGCATCGGAACTACCGGAGCAAGTATGCTGATGGTTCGTCCTGTCATCAAGATGAATTCATGGAGAAAAAGAAAGAGCCATATCATGGTATTCTTCATCTTTATGGTTTCCAACATGGGAGGATGCCTGACACCAATCGGAGATCCGCCGCTTCTGATGGGCTTTATGCGTGGCGTTCCGTTTTTCTGGAGTCTGCATCTGTTCCCGGTACTTCTGTTTAATATGGCGATCCTGCTGTTTGTATTCTATCATGTAGACAAACTTGCATATCGCAAAGATATTGCACAGGGCCGTAAACCGGATATCAGCAAGCCGGGTACAGAATTTCATATCGATGGATTACATAACATTATCTTCCTCGTAATGATCGTGGCAGCGGTTATTTTAAGTGGTGTTCTTCCGGGGCTGCCTGCATTTCAGAATGCTGCCGGAGAGGTAATGGGAATCCATATTTTCGGAGAAGTGACACTGACTTTCCCGGCACTGATCGAGATCGTTTTGATCCTTCTTGCAGCATTTTTGTCCTTTAAAACAACGGATAAGAGCATCCGTAGAAGAAACCATTTTACGTGGGGTGCAATCAAAGAAGTTGCCGTATTGTTTGTTGGTATTTTTGTTACGATGCAGCCGGCACTGATGCTGTTGAAATCACTTGGTCCGCATCTTGGCCTGTCAAGACCACTGGAAATGTTCTGGGCGACGGGTGCGCTGTCCAGCTTTCTGGATAATACACCGACCTATCTGGTATTCCTTACAACTGCAGGTACACTTGGATTTATGAATGGTGTGACAACAAGCCTCGGAACTGTACCGGTCAAACTTCTGTCCGCTATTTCCTGCGGCGCTGTATTTATGGGAGCCAATACATATATCGGTAATGCACCGAACTTTATGGTAAAATCAATTTCTGACGAAAACGGTGTTAAAATGCCGTCCTTCTTCGGATACATATTATGGTCACTTGTATTCCTTATTCCGGTATTTATACTGGATATGCTTGTGTTCTTTATGTAAGGGGGGAGAATTATGTCAGAAAATATCAATCAGGAAATATATACAGAACTTGCCAACCGGATTTATGATCTGGATGGAGAGGTTTATCGTGTACTGGGATCGTCTCTGGGACGTACCTTTACCGGAAATCGTGACACAACGATCCGTACGTTGAGCATGCTGATGTACACAAAACCGGATGGACATCTTCTTCGAAGCGAACTGGCACTGATCAGTAACATGGCGAGAACTATCAAGGATGATACCGAGAGAAGTCGCCTGATGACAGAATATGATGAGATCCTGAAGGCAATTGAGAAACTTCCGGATATGTTCGGAAAGACAGATATCATCGATGCAGAGCGTGTGGCATTGAACCTTGCTGCAAGACGTGAGAAGATTTCAGAGGATGACCACCTTGTGATCTGTATCAGCCGTACTCAGGGAAGTGCCGGAAATGATATCGGATTCGAACTGGCGGATAATCTCAGAATCAATTACTATGATGTTGAAATCTTTGATCAGGTTCTGAAACGTCTGGAAGCAGAAAAAGATGCCGTACAGGACAAAGAGAATTTTACAGAATTCAACAAATATGGAAAGAAAACACACGAAAGTCTTCGCACGAAGCTGAAAGAGCTGAACCGATATCACGGACTTTCAAAGCAGGATGCAGTTTTCTTCAATATGAGTGATCTGATCTGCGACATTGCCCGGACAGAAGACTGTCTGATCATGGGACGCTGTGCGGATGCAATCCTGAAAAATAACCACATTCCGCATATCAGTATTTTTATCAGTGCACCATTCCAGGTTCGTACACAGCATGTCATGGATGTACGAAATATGGATATGAAGGAAGCTGTTCGTTTTCTCAAAAAAATGGACAGACAGCATAAGAGATATTATGAATTTTATACAGGTGAGAAATGGGGTAAACCGGAGAATTATGACCTCTGTATCAACAGTGCAAACTACGGTATCAAAGAGACGATTGATGTGATTAAACGTCTTTTGAATCAGCAGACCGTGCAGCACAATTAAATAAAGCGAAAAGAAAATCCGCAGGATGTTGTCTTAAGAATGACAGCAGACTGCGGATTTTTCATGGAAAATATGAAAAGGTAAATTATTTGTTTACATCAATGTAACTGTACAGAGTATATTTTGATATACCGAAATAACTTGCAACTTTGTCACCGGATTTTGTGATCAGGAATGCACCGGAATCATTCAGAAACTGAATGGCAGTTACTTTGTCCTCTTTATTCATGAGGGCAACCGGTTTTCCGACAAGGGCAACGGATTCCTCAATCAGGTGATCCAGAAGATCATTGACGCTGTGAGTGATTTCCTTTGGCTTTTCCTCTTTGTTTACAGGAGTGATCAGAGAGTGCAGTGCACTTTCAATCATAGTAAGTTTGGTAATATCGTAGTTGATTCCAAATACATAGTGAAGACTGCCGTCATCGTCACGAATATAGGAAGTACTGCATTTAAGAATCTTACCATCAGAAGTCTTCATCAGATATCCGGGATGATCCTGAATTTCATCCGTCGGATCAATGCCTTTTTTGTTGTTATGGCGGATGACATCAAAAACGGCATTGGAAGGTCCATCGCCAATCCCTCTGCCGGTAACATGACCATTTTCAATATATACAATAGAATGTTCCGGATCGTTTGTCTTAAGATCGTGGATCACGATTTCACAATCAGGACCAAATTGAGAAGCGAGATCACTTGCAATCTGCTTTAATACAGTCAGACGTCCCATTATTATTCCTCCTCCATGTTATAGTGTTAGTATTAATATAACATAAATTTTTTTTTAGATAAAGATTTTTCCAAAGAAAAATTAAGGAGCCCTTAAAAAAATTGTTAAAAACTGACCGGAATGCATAGACAGTAGTTGATAGTAGCATGGAAGAATGTTATATTTATATATCATATAGAATGATTTTTTTCGTAGTAAAACAATCATATTTCGGGGGTGGATTTATGAGATATTTATTAAAGAACGGAACTGTTGTTTCGGGAGAAAAATCAGAGCAGATGGATATACTGATAGAAGGGGAAAAGATTGCAGCAGTCGGACATGATCTGCAGGCTGAAGATGCAAAAGTGATTGACGCAGAGGGAAAACTTCTGTTTCCGGGATTTATTGACGGACATACGCATTTTGATCTGGAAGTTGCCGGAACTGTGACGGCAGATGATTTTGAGACCGGTACAAAAGCGGCAATCCTCGGCGGAACGACGCTGGTCATCGATTATGCTTCGCAGGACAAGGGTGGTCATACACTCAAAGAAGGTCTCAAAAAATGGCATCAAAAAGCAGATAACAAATGTTCCTGTGACTATTCTTTCCACATGTCAATCGTAGAGTGGAACGAAAAGACGGAAGCAGAAGTTCAGGATATGATCGATCAGGGAATCACCAGCTTCAAGCTGTATATGACTTATCCGGCGATGATCGTTAATGACTGTGATATGTACAAAATCCTCAAAAAACTCGGTGAATGTGGCTGCTTTGCCGGTGTACACTGTGAAAATGCCGGAGTGATCGATGCTCTGATTGATGAGGCAAAAAAAGCCGGCAGACTCGGACCGGAAAATCATCCGCTTGTCCGTCCGGACGATATGGAAGCAGAGGCAGTTCACCGCCTTCTGGTGATTGCAAAAGAAGCCAAAGCGCCTGTCATGGTCGTACATCTGACAAACAAAAAAGCACTGGAAGAAGTGCGCAGGGCAAGAAAGGCCGGCCAGACTGTTTATGCAGAGACCTGCCCACAGTATCTGCTACTTGAAGACAGTGTTTATTCAAAACCGGATTTTCAGGGGGCTGTTTATGTATGCGCACCTCCGATCCGCAAAAAAGAAGATCAGGAGTGCCTGTGGAAGGCTCTTGCAGAGGAAGAACTTCAGACCATAGCTACGGATCAGTGCAGCTTTACACTGGCACAGAAGGCACTTGGAAAAGATGATTTTACAAAGATACCGGGAGGTCTTCCGGGTGTGCAGACGCGGGGAACACTTCTTTATACATATGGTGTACGTGAGGGCAGGATCACGCAGGAACAGATGTGTAAATTCCTGTCAGAAAATCCTGCAAAACTGTATGGCATTTATCCACAAAAAGGTGTGATCGCACCGGGAAGTGACGCGGATATCGTATTGATTGATCCGAAAAAAGAAAGCGTGATTTCGGCTGTGACACATGCGTATAATACTGACAACAATCCATTCGAGGGATTTGAACTGAAATGTGGCATTGACAAGGTTTTCCTTCGTGGAAATCTTGCAGTTGATGATGGCAAACTGGTTCAGGAAAAACTGGGAAAATACATTTTCAGAGGCAAAAAACAAATCTGACCGAATGGGGATAGAATATGAAAAATTTAATAGATAAACTGCACCAGGAGAATTTCTTAAGTGCAGAGGAATTTCACCGGCTTCTTGCAAACCGTTCACAGGAAGATGAGGAGTATGCGAGAAATCTTGCAAATCAGGTGCGGCAGCAGGTGTATGGAAATAAAATCTATGTACGTGGACTGATCGAGTTTACAAACTACTGTAGAAATGACTGCTTTTACTGCGGCATCCGGAGAAGTAACAGGGAGGCACAGAGATATCGTCTGACAGAAGAAGATATTATGACATGCTGTTCTGAAGGGTATGAACTCGGATTTCGGACATTTGTTCTTCAGGGGGGAGAAGATCCGTTTTTTACCGATGAAAAGATAGTGCATCTGATTCAGGAAATCAAGAAAAAATATCCGGATTGTGCACTGACACTTTCCATTGGTGAAAAATCCGAAGAAAGCTATCGTGCATTTCACGAGGCAGGTGCTGACCGTTATCTCCTGCGGCATGAAACTGCGGATCCGCGGCATTACAGGCGCCTGCATCCATATGAGATGTCCTGTGAACACCGTAAAAACTGTCTGCGGACATTGAAGAAACTGGGCTTTCAGACAGGCGCCGGATTTATGGTCGGTTCACCGCTTCAGACAATTGATGATCTGGTAGAGGATTTTCTGTTTCTGAAAGATCTGGATCCGGAGATGGTAGGAATCGGACCTTTTATTCCACATAAGGATACCCCGTTTGCCGAGGAACGAAGAGGGAGGCTGGATGACACGTTGTTTTATCTGGCACTTTTGCGCCTGATGCTTCCGCATGTGCTGTTGCCGGCGACGACGGCGCTTGGAACGATTCATCCGAAAGGGCGTGAGATGGGAGTGCTTTCGGGGGCAAATGTCGTAATGCCGAACCTTTCGCCGGTTTCTGTACGAAAAAAATATATGCTCTACGATGGCAAAATCTGTACGGGAGACGAATCCGCACAGTGCAGAGGCTGTCTGGCGGGGCGGATGCAACAAATTGGCTGTGAAATTGTTACAGACAGAGGAGATTATAAGAAAAAGTGACGGACAGATGCAGGAGAAGTGTATAACAAGAAAAAAGGCTTGCATAATGCCCCGAAGTTGGGGTATAGTGTTTATATGCGTTGTTATGCTATAAAGGAGGAAATATTTTTATGAAGAAATCCAGATTACTGATCCTGCTTGCAGTTCTGGCAGTGGCAGCGTCCGGATGCGGATACAGCACCGGAGGAGAAGATTCCACTGTGACTGTGATTGAAGCAACTCCGACTCCAACTGCAACTCCTACACCGGAAGCTACACCGACTCCGGAAGTTACGCCGACTCCGGCACCGGAAATGTCTCAGACAGCAGCAGGTGTAAATATCATAAAACAAAATGCTACATACTATGCGATTGAAGGTGTCAATGTTCGTTCGGACTGCAGCACAGATGCTCAGATCATTACCGGAACGACAGTAGGACAGACACTGACAAGCACAGGTGTCAGCGAAGACGGACAGTGGGTAGAAGTAACTGTCAATAATCAGACCGGTTATGTAAGTTCTCAGTATGTTTCAACGGAGGCACCGGCCGGTACTGCGACGACAGATACGACCGCACAGGCTGCACAGTAAATCACATACTATATATGCACAAAGAAACACCGGACTTTATGTAAGCCCGGTGTTTTTGCACTGTTTAGTTTCCCCAAGTGCACCTTTTTACAAGTGTACTGGCTGATTTATTCCGGATAAGTCAGGCGATCCGGCCGGATATCATAGAGAACATCGTTGAGATATTTGTTGGCGAGATATTTTGCCATACCAGGATTCATGTCGAGGTAGTTGCCGCAGTCTTTTGCGGATGCGCCTGGAATTTCTCCCTCGAAATCACGGATAAATTCAAACATTTCGATCATCAGAGGTACGATATCTCTGGATTCATAATCGCCTGCAAGAAGCAGGTAATTGCCGGTACGGCAGCCCATCGGTCCCCAGTAGATGATTTTTGAACCGAATTCTGCATGGTTACGGAGAAAAGTGGCTGCGAGATGTTCCATGGCATGCAGCTCTGCTGTGTTCATGACCGGTTCTTCATTTGGGGAAGTCATACGAATATCAAAAGTGGTGATTACTTCCTTGCCGAGATAATCCTTACGGGAAACATAAATGCCCGGCTGCAGCTTGATATGGTCAATCGTAAAACTTGCGATTTTTTTCATTGAAAATTCATTCCTTTCGTATATGGTTTAGATGTATATTTTGTATGATGTTTCTGTGTCTATTGTAACAGAGCATCGCGTTTGATACAAGCGGTGGTTTTGACCGGAATTGGTTGCTGTTCACTCCGTTCACAGCAACTTGGTCAAAATCCATTCCAAATCACCTTCGGTGATGGGATTTTGCCCCGTATGTCTCGGGATTTTGCCATATTCATGGCAAAACACCTCGCGGGATATTACGTGTGAACAGCACCGGAATTGACTTTATTTTCGCATAATGTTACACTGTGGATATTGTAAGAAAAAGATAAGGAGGAACGGATCATGAAATCCAGAATTCTTGCAGTGCTTTTTGCGGCGATGCTGGCAGCAGGTACACTTGTCGGATGTGGCAGTAAGGCAGCAGAAGACGCAGAGACGAAAACAGAAGATACAAAAGAAGATACGAATGATGCAGAAAACGATAAAGATACTTCCGAGGCTGAGCCTACAGTGACACCGAAAATGGCAACAGAAGAAGAAGCAGAGGCCGCAGGCTTTACAGATGCTTCTGAAAATGATGATGCAATCGTAGTACTTGATACGAGCAGGGAACTGACAGGAATCCATCATGCAGATATTTCTATCCGTGATTATGGAGATATTCAGGTAGAACTGGATGCAGATACAGCGCCGGTCACAGTAACAAACTTCGTGAAGCTGGTACAGGATCAGTTCTATGACGGACTTACTTTCTGGCGCATTATGGATGGATTTATGATGCAGGGCGGAGATCCGAAGGGAAATGGAACAGGAGGTTCCGGTGAGACGATCAAGGGCGAATTTTCCAGCAATGGTGTGGACAATGACATTTCCCATACAAGAGGTACAATCTCCATGGCGAGATCCACCGACCCGGACAGTGCAAGCTCCCAGTTCTTTATTGTACAGTCAGACAGTACTTTCCTGGATGGAGATTATGCTGCATTCGGACATGTCACAGAAGGCATGGATATTGTAGATAAGATTTGTAAGGAAGCAGCCCCGACAGATGAAAATGGTTCGATCAAGGCAGATGAGCAGCCGGTGATTGAGAGCATTCGTATGACAGACTGATTTCAGATTAAGAAAGGCCGATATATCAATTAAGGTATACCGGTCTTTTTTGTTGCCATAAAGAAGTGAAAAATTCGACAGACATTGTTATTGCCGTATGATCAGCACAGGAATGGGCGGATTGTTCGGTCGGTTGTAATAGTCGCTTCGTATCACCAGATACTTATGCGAATCCAGATTTTTCAGCCAGGAGAGGACGGCATCGCGTTCTTCAAAACCGGAATCACCTCCGCTGTAGATACAAAGAGAGATGAGCCCGCCTTTTTTCAGAAGGGAAAGGCTCTTCGTAAGTGCTTCGATGCTGGAAGAAGCGTGGGTGGCTTTTGCGTGATCTCCGCCGGGAAGATAGCCGAGGTTAAAGACGATACAGCTGACTGAATCAGGCTGTACATAGTGATCCATATTTGCGTGAGATTCCAGAAGCAGTGTGTAATTTGTGGGAACATTTGCATTCAGAAGCCTCTGACGTGTATGTGCGAGAGCCTGTTCCTGGATATCAAAGGCATATACATGGCCTGTTTCCTGACATAATGAGCAAAGAAGAAGAGTATCGTTGCCATTTCCCATTGTGGCATCGATACAGATATCTCCGGGCTGCACCTGCTCTGTGATAAAACGGGCGCACCATTGCGTGATCTGAGTTGCTTTCATAAAGACCTCCGTAAAACTGTATTCTTTTGGATACTATAGTACAGATTTTTTATTTCTTCAATAAAATGCTGTATAAAAAATCGAACACTGGAAAAATACGTTGCAATTACAGACAGGACTGTTATAATAAAACAGATGTAAAAAGCGTGAACGTCAAAGGAGGAAAAGGCTATGTTACAGGGGAAGACTGTGCTTCTGGGAGTGACCGGAAGTATTGCGGCATATAAGATTGCATATCTTGCAAGTGCACTGAAGAAGCTTCATGCACAGGTTCATGTACTGATGACAGAAAATGCCACAAACTTTATCAATCCGATCACATTTGAATCTCTGACAGGAAACAAATGTCTGGTAGATACCTTTGACAGGAATTTTCAGTTTCAGGTGGAGCATGTATCGATTGCAAAGCAGGCGGATGTGGTGATGATCGCACCGGCGAGCGCAAATGTGATCGGCAAGCTTGCACATGGAATTGCAGATGACATGCTGACAACTACGATCATGGCATGCAAATGTAAAAAAATTATTTCACCGGCCATGAACACCAATATGTACGAAAATCCGATCGTTCAGGACAATCTGGCGATTCTGCAGCATTATGGATATGAAGTGATCGAACCTGCAAGCGGTTATCTTGCATGTGGAGATACGGGAGCCGGTAAGATGCCGGAGCCGGAAATGCTTCTTGAATATATCCTTCGGGAGATTGCGAAGGAAAAAGATCTGACAGGACAAAAAGTTCTGGTAACCGCAGGTCCGACACAGGAAGCCATTGATCCGGTACGCTATATTACGAATCATTCATCGGGAAAGATGGGATATGCACTGGCAAAAGCAGCAATGCTCCGTGGAGCACAGGTGACCCTGGTCAGTGGTCCGTGTGCCATCGAACCGCCGCCGTTTGTAAAGCTTGTTCCGATAGTAACGGCTAAAGAGATGTTTGATGCAGTGACTTCTGTAAGTTTTGAGCAGGACATTATTATTAAAGCGGCCGCAGTTGCAGATTATCGTCCCGCGCAGGTGTTTGATGACAAGGTCAAGAAGCAGGAAGGCCAGATGAGCATTGAACTGGAAAAAACGGATGATATCCTTCAGTATCTGGGGGACAACCGTGTTCCGGGACAGTTTTTATGTGGATTTTCGATGGAAACACAAAATATGCTTGGTAATTCCAGAGCCAAACTTGGTAAGAAACATCTGGATATGGTGGCAGCCAATAACCTTAAGGTGGCTGGCGCCGGATTCCAGGGAGATACCAATGTGCTGACTCTGATTACACAGGATGAGGACGTATCACTCCAGCTTATGAGCAAGGAGGACGCAGCCAATATCATCCTGGATAAAATCCTTTCGATCATGAAAGAAAGGGAACAGTAACCCGTTCACCAGGAAGTGGGTAAATAAAATTCATATGCCCGCAATTCCGCACCGTATTGTATCCCGCGTAAGGGAACGATAACAAGGAGGAAAACATGAAAACAAAGAAATTTAACACATCACAGCTTACCATTCTGGGACTTATGTCAGGTATCCTTTTTCTGATGGCCTACACACCGCTTGGCTATCTCAATGTAGGACCGCTGGCGGTCACCTTTAATGTCATTCCGGTTGCAATCTGTGCCGTTGTCCTTGGACCGACAGGCGGCGCTGTTGCAGGAGCCGTATTTGGACTGACCAGCTATATGCAGGCTATGGGAATCGGTGGCGCAAGTGCTCTCGGATCTGCTCTTTTTCAGATCAGCCCGGTACTGACTGCTGTTCAGTGCTTTGTACCGCGTATTCTGGATGGAATCTGCCTCGGATTTATTTACAGAGCCGTACACAAAAAAGCAAATACCTATGTATCCTGCGCAGTTACAGGATTCTTTTCCGCTTTTCTGAACACGCTGTTCTTTATGAGCGCACTTGTTATGATGTTTGGAAATACAGAACTGATTCAGAATCTTATGGGTGGAAGAAATATCATCGTAGGATGCTGCGTGATGGTTGGATTCAATGCAATCAGTGAGATGATTTCTTCTACGATCATCACTGCTGCAGTAGGAACTGCTCTTTCAAAAGCACATCTGATTCCGGCAACCCAGATTGCAAAACCAGATACTGCTGCATAAAAAGTATATAGATCCACAGGTGTGGACATACAGGATTGGAATGAAAAACTATGATTTTAGCTATTGATATCGGAAATACCAACATTGTTGTTGGCTGCATTGACAAAGAAAAAATATATCTGACAGAGCGTATTTCTACGATCCGTACCAAGACCGAACTGGAGTATGCAATCGATATCAAAACGATTCTTGATATTCATCATATCAATCGTGCAGATATTGAAGGAGCAATTATTTCTTCCGTTGTTCCTCAGATCACATTTGCCGCACGTCTTGCGGTGCAGAAGATTCTTAAGAAAGATGCGATGATCGTAGGTCCGGGGGTGAAGACCGGGCTGAACATCCTTCTGGATAATCCGGGAGAGATGGGAGCTGACCGCGTGGCTGATGCAGTGGCAGCTCTTGCACAGTATCCTGTTCCGCTTGTGATCGTAGATATGGGAACAGCAACAACAATCTCTGTAGTGGACGATAAGAAGCATTACATCGGAGGAATGATCCTTCCTGGGGTACAGATTTCGCTGGATGCACTGACAAGCAGAGCATCACAGTTAAGTGGAATCAGCATTGAAGAACCAAAGAAGATTATCGGCAAGAATACAGTGGATTGTATGAAGAGTGGAATTCTCTATGGAAATGCAGCTGCGGTAGACGGTATCATTGACCGGATCGAGGAAGAACTGGGACAGAAAGTTACAGTGATCGCGACAGGAGGAATGTCCAGAAAAATCGTCCCGCACTGTAAGCGCGAGATGATCCTGGACGGAGATCTTCTCCTGAAGGGACTTCAGATCATATACGACAAAAACAAATAAAATCAAAAGGCATTGCACATATCTTCAGGAATCGGTGCAAGCAGGCACATAGACTTATCAGTGACCGGATGTCGGAATTCCAGCTGAAGAGAGTGGAGAGGCTGACGTTTGAAGCAATCATATTCCGGATGGTACAGATAATCCGCAGGAAGCGGATGACCGATGTATCCCATATGCACCCGAATCTGATGAGTACGCCCTGTTTCAAGATGAATTTCCAGAAGAGAATGTTCATTTTTTGTTTCCAGTCGTTCATAGTGAGTGACAGCAGGTTCTCCGTGAAGAAAGTCTACATGCCGTTCAATAACTGAATCATCCACCCGACTGATCGGTGCAGAAATTGTACCGTTTGGCGGGGTGATACCTTCTACGACCGCCAGATAAGTTCGTCTTATCTGGCGGTTTCTCATTTGTGTGGAGAGTACAGCGGCACTGAAGGCATTTTTGGCAAGAATCAGGGCACCGGAGGTGTCGCGGTCGAGGCGGTTGATACATCGGAAAGGACTGTGCTCACCCTTTGCATCAAGATAAGCGGCAACACCGTTTGCCAGCGTATTAGTGTAGTTGCCGATGGAAGGATGTACCGGCATATCGGCAGGTTTGTTTATGACCAGAATATCTTCGTCTTCATAAAGAATGGAAAGCGGCATCGAAACAGGGATGATTCCGTCGGAATCAACAGTTTCCAGAAGACGGACCCGGAAATAATCTCCGGCCAGAAGCTGTTCTCTGCCGCCGATTCGCTGACCGTTCCTTGTAAGAGCTTCTTTGTCGGCTTTCATAGAAGAGAGGATGTGTCTGGAAAATCCTTTCTTCCGAAGAAAGTCCAGTACGGTCGTGCCCCGTTCATTTTCTGTGATTTGATAATGAAAAATTCGATCCATAATTCACCCCGGATATCAGTTTGTTTTATCAGAAGACTAGCACAGGTGAGGAATTCTGTCAAATGGATGATTGTGCAAAAATGATGAAGAAAAGTGTAAGAAACAGGATTGCATTTCGTGCGTAAACAAAGTATTCTATAAGTATCGAAAATAAGTAAAAATACCAGAAGGTTCAGATGGGGAGGATATAAAAATGGCAGCAGAAAAAGGACGTGTGACAATACCGACAGACCTTGATGTGATTAAGGAAACACTGGATATTATGGGAGAATGGGGCGCAGATGCAATCCGTGACTGTGATGGCACAGAGTTTCCGCAGGAACTGAAAGATACCGGTGCGAAGATCTATGCGACTTATTATACAACACGTAAAGATAATGCATGGGCGAAGGCACATCCGGAAGAAATCCAGCAGATGTATATTATGACTTCTTTCCATACAGCAGTAGAAGAAAAACTTGAAATTCATCTGATGGATCACCTGTATCCGGACATGCTTGCAGTCAATACAAGAGACGATATTTACAGATGGTGGGAAGTGATTGACCGTACGACAGGTGAGACCGTAGAAACAAAAGACTGGTCTTACGATGCGGAGAGTGGAAATGTCGTGATCCAGCCTGCGAAGAAATTTCACGAATATACAGTAAGTTTTCTTGCATACATCATGTGGGATCCGGTACATATGTACAATGCAGTGGTAAACGACTGGAAGGATGTAGAGCCGCAGATCACTTTTGATGTACGTCAGCCTGCGACAAGAGCACATTCTCTGGAACGCCTCCGCCGTTATCTCGAAAGCCATGAATATGTGGATGTGGTGCGTTTTACGACGTTTTTCCATCAGTTTACGTTGATCTTTGATGAGATGGCAAGAGAAAAATATGTGGACTGGTTCGGATATTCTGCTTCCGTAAGCCCGTATATCCTGGAACAGTTTGAAAAAGAAGTTGGTTATAAATTCCGTCCGGAATATATCATCGATCAGGGATATATGAACAATACTTACCGTATTCCGTCAAAAGAATTTAAAGATTTTCAGGCATTCCAGCGCCGTGAGGTGGCTGCACTGGCAAAGGAAATGGTAGACATTGTGCATGAATACGGAAGAGAAGCCATGATGTTTATGGGCGATCACTGGATTGGCATGGAACCATTTATGGATGAGTTTGCATCCATCGGACTGGATGCAGTTGTCGGAAGTGTTGGAAACGGTGCAACACTGCGCCTTTTCAGTGATATTAAACATGTGAAATACACAGAAGGAAGATTTTTGCCATATTTCTTTCCGGATACCTTCCATGAGGGCGGAGATCCGGTAAAAGAGGCGAAAATCAACTGGGTGACTGCAAGACGTGCGATTCTTCGAAGTCCGATCCAGAGAATCGGTTACGGCGGATATCTGAAACTGGCAATCCAGTTCCCGGACTTTGTAGAATATATCAAGTCCGTGTGCCAGGAATTCCGTACATTATATGATAATATTCAGGGAACAACACCTTACTGTGTGAAAAAAGTAGCAGTTCTGAATTGTTGGGGAAAGATGCGTTCCTGGGGAAATCATATGGTACATCACGCAATCTACTACAAACAGAATTACTCCTACTTCGGTATTATCGAAGCACTGAGCGGAGCGCCGTTTGATGTATCCTTTATCAGTTTTGACGATATTCGCGAAAATCCGGAACTTCTCAGACAATTTGATGTCGTTCTGAATGTCGGCGATGCGGATACTGCACAGAGCGGCGGAGAAAACTGGATAGATGAGACGGTTATTACCGCAGTCAAAGAGTTTGTATACAACGGCGGCGGATTTATCGGTGTCGGAGAACCGGCGGCACATCAGTGGCAGGGCCATTTCTTCCAGCTTGACGATGTACTCGGTGTAGAGGAGGAAAACGGATTCAATCTCAACAAGGATAAATACAACTGGGAAGAACATAAAGACCATTTTATCCTTGCAGACAGTGATGGAGAAGTAGACTTCGGAGAAGGTAAGAAAAATATTTATGCACTTGACGGAACAGAAATTCTGCTTCAGAAAGATTATGAGGTGCAGATGGCTGTCAGAAGCTTCGGAAAAGGCCGTGGAGTGTATATCAGCGGACTTCCGTACAGTTTCAAAAACAGCCGCGTCCTGTACCGCGCAGTTCTCTGGTCAGCATCCGCAGAAGAAGAACTGCACTGCTGGTATTCCACCAACTATAATGTGGAAGTTCACGCATATGTAAAAAACGGTAAATATTGTGTTGTAAACAACACTTACGAGCCGCAGGATACCACCGTATACAGAGGCGATGGCAGCAGCTTTGATCTGCATATGGAAGCAAATGAGATTAAGTGGTATGAGATTTGATAAAATGATAATGGTGGTATGAAAAGAGGGGCATTTGTTGCTATCCAGAAAGATGGCAACAGATGCTCCTTTTGGGAGCTTCGCTGACTTGAAAAGTTAAATTTCAGTGAAAGAGTAATTGGGGGGATTTAAATAAAAAATTTAGGAATAGATGTCTTGGCTAATATAAATTTGCAATACAAGCGAAAAATATGTTATAATTTAAAATAACTATGGCGTAATGTGATATAGGGAGAAAAATGATAGGAGCAAAGATACATTAAAGAAAATAGTTCCAGCAACATATAGCCAAGTAGAAAGTGCGAATAATAAGATTGTAAAAGAAATTAAAAATTTAATGAAAGAAACAAAGGGTTTGGAACACGATATATCTGTATTAAAAAAGGAAATAGAAACGATAGGAAAAGAAAATGAGCAACTACAGACTACAAATGAAGTGGTACAGATTACTGGGGCAGAGAGTGTGCCGTTAGGTACATTGGATAGGTATGAGGAAACTCATCCAATGGATGTAGGGTTAATAAAAGTTGATATTGAGGGGGCTGAGCAAAGTTTTTTGCGAGGGGCTCGCAGAACAATAGAAAAATACAAGCCTGTATTGTTGATGAGTATTTATCATAATGCAGATGATTTTTTTAATATTAAGCCTATGATAGAGAGCTGGAATTTGGGATATAAATTTAGAATTCATAAGCCGATAGATTACTCTGTTTCAAGAGAAGTTTTGTTGATTGCAGAAGTCAGATAAAGAATAGATTTAGTTGGAGAATAAATATGAAAAAGGTTTCAGTAGTTATTCCAGTGTGGAATACAGAAAAATATATAAAGGAATGTCTGGATTCAATTCTGGCACAGTCAATTATTGATGAGTTGGAGATAATCTGTGTAAATGATGGATCGACAGATACTTCTCTGGAAATATTAAGAAAATATGAAAAACAGTATGAGCAGATAAAAGTGATTGATCAGATAAATGGGGGACAGTCTACAGCGAGAAATGTGGCATTGAACGTTGCTGCTGGAGAATATGTATACTTTATGGACGGAGATGATCTTCTTACTTCGTTTGCTTTAGAAGAATTATGGAAGATATGTCGAGAGAAACAATTAGATGTTCTCTATTTTTCAGGAACTAGTTTTTACGAATCAGAAGAATTGGCACAGATACACAGTAGTTTTGCAAACATTTACTACAGAAAAGGTGAATACACAAAAGTTTTAAATGGAGAAGAGATGCTGCTGGAATTAAGAAAAAACAAAGATTATCTGGTTTCTCCATGTCTGCAGATTATCAGAAGAGCTTTCTTAATGGAAAATAACATCAGATTTTATGAGGGAATTATTCATGAAGATAATTGCTTTTCATTTAGAACGCTTTTAAGTGCGGAAAGAACGTTTTGTGTTAACGACATTTATTTCTACAGAAGAGTAAGAGCGAATTCTGTTATGACAGGTGGAGAAAATTGGCGAAATTTGAAGGGATATTTTTCTGCATTTATGGATCAGATGGAATTTTTGAAGATCCGAGAAATCAAAAACCTTGAGACAGTTAGCGAAATTGAGAATATTCTTTGGCTGTTGCTAAAACATGTAGAACGGATTTACGAAGATATTTCAATAAATGAAAAAGAAAAGTTTTTGAATTCTTGTACAATATATGAAAGATATTTCTTTAAAGCAGTTCTTGTCAAATCAATGAACGAGCAGAAACGAGAAGTAAACAAAGTCAAAAAGCAGATAAAGCGATTGAAAAACTCTAAATCTTACAAAATTGGTAGAAAAATAACCTTACCTGCACGTCTTGTTAAGGGGGGAATTAAATGTTGGAAACAACATGGATTTGCTTATACATGCAAATTGACTGTGAAAAAAATTGTGAATAAAGTGCGATAAGGGAGGAATTCGAGATGCCTAAAGTATCAATATTAATGCCGGCATGTAATGTGGAAAAATTTCTGAGAGAATGTATGGACAGTGTTGTAAATCAGACGCTGGAAGATATCGAGATTATTTGTATAGATGATGGATCAAAAGATGCTACAGGAGATATCTTAGATGAGTATGCTGAAAAAGACAGCAGAATCAAGGTGATTCATAAACCTAATTCCGGATATGGTCATAGTATGAATGTGGGAATTGATAATGCTACGGGAGAATATATTGGAATCGTTGAAACAGATGATTTTGCGGACTTAAATATGTTCGAAGAATTATATGCAGTTGCAAAAAGATGTAATGCAGATGTTGTAAAGTCTAATTATTATACTTATGTATCACACCCAGAACCGCAGAGTACGTATTTTGAAGTACTGAAAGAATATGATTTGTATGATAAAGTCTTCAAGCCGGTTGAACATCAGGATATTTTTCGTGTAAGACCTTGTATCTGGTCAGGAATTTACCGCAGAGAAATGCTATTAGAAAAGAAGGTTCGCTTTGCAGAAACACCGGGAGCATCTTATCAAGATACTGGCTTTGCATTTAAAATATGGGCAAGCGCTGAACGGGCTGTTTTGGTAAAAAATGCATATTTGCATTATCGAACAGATAACACTAATTCATCTGTGAAGGCTGCAGCCAAAATTTATTGTCTGTGTGATGAATATGCGTCTATAGATGCGTTCATTCTAGATAATCCTGAAGTAAAAGAAAAGGTTGAAAAACTTGTAGTTTCTTTGAAATATGAATCCTATCGCTGGAATCTGTTTAGACTGGCACTGGAATATAAATACGCATTTTTATTGACGATGCATAAAGAACTGGTAGAGGCACGTGAAAAAGGATTATTTGATAAGTTGTATTTCACAGACAGAGCATGGGAAAATGCCAACAGAATCGTGGATGATATGGATGGCTATTTTGATGACACCTGTCGTGGTGAATTGAAGAAATATGGAAGTGTAGAAGAATTATCGGTTGCAGCGAATAAATATTGGAAAAAGTCAAAAAAACTGCAGAAAAAGATTGATGATATGGAAGCATCTACATCCTTAAAGGTGGGTAGAGCAATTACGTGTATTCCAAGAAAAATAAAAAAGGCATTACGCAAATAAAGAGGAATAAAAATGGACAATATTTTTAAAGTATCAGTAATTATACCTGTGTATAATGCGGCGGAATTTTTAGGACAGGGACTGGACAGTTTGCTGAATCAGACATTACATGACATAGAAATAATCTGTGTGAATGATGGATCAAGTGATAAATCATTAGAGATTTTAAAAGAATATGAAAAAAAGGACAGTCGCATCAAGGTTATAGATCAGGAAAATCAGGGCGCTGGTGCGGCAAGAAATAACGGAATGGCCATTGCACAGGGAGAGTATTTGTCCTTTTTGGATGCGGATGATTTTTTTGAGAAAAATATGTTGGAAGAGTCATATAATGCTGCATGTGTTAAGAATGCAGAAATCTGTGTGTTTAATGCGGATCTTTATGACTGTGCGGAAAAAACTTATAAAAAGTGTACATGGGCATTTCGAAAACAGTATTTTCCAGAAAACGAGCCATTTGCAGCACGTGATGAAGATGTGAGAGATAATATCTTCAGAATGTTTAATGGATGGCCATGGGATAAACTGTACAAGCGGGAGTATATTCAGAGGATTGGAATTGAGTATCAGAATCTCAGAACCACGAATGATATGCTTTTTGTATTTATTGCGCTTGCGTGTGCAAAAAGAATTGTAACGGTAGATAAAGTACTCATTCATCAGAGAGTGAATGTAAAAACATCTTTGTCAAGAACGAGAGAAAAATCATGGAATTGTTTTTATATAGCACTTCTGGAAATGCAGAAAGAATTAAAGAGCAGACGTTTATATGAAAGAATGGAAAGGGCATTTGTCAATTGGGCACTTAATTTTTCTTTATGGCAGTTAAATACAATGACGGGAGATGCTTATGAAAAGACATATAATCTTTTGAAAAAAGAAGGGTTCGAGAGATTCGATATTACACGTCATGATCGAGCGTATTTTTACAGTCAGAAGGAGTATAATCAGTTCCTGAGAATTTTTACTACACCGTTTGAAAAATATACAAAGGATGAATAATCAATAGGAAAGTGAAGGTAAACGGATGAAGAAGAATACTCCAGAAATCAGTAATAAAGAAAAATTTGTTACATATTTTGATGTGTTAAATATTATTGCATGTCTGGCAGTATTGATATTACATCATAATGGAATTGTCTGGCAGTTTAGCAAAAGTTGGTCGTGGAGAATAAGCTTACTGGTGGAATGTGCCTTTTACTGGGCGGTACCAATATTTCTGATGTTGTCTGGGGCAACGCTGATGAATTACAGAGAAAAGTATTCGACACGGACTTTTTTCAAAAAAAGATTTATTCGTACTGTGATACCGTGGCTTTGTTGGAGTATTATTATTTTAATATGGAAGGTTTCGACGGGACAGATTACTTTGGAGTCATATAACATGTTGTATATAATGAATCTTATATTGGGAAATAAGGTTGAAAATGTATACTGGTTTTTCATGACTTTATTTGGAATCTATCTTTGTATGCCTGTTTTGGCGAATTTAGTAAAAAATCGAAAAGTACTATGGTATATTGTTGGAACTGCTTTTATAATGTATTCATGTTTTCCGGTGATTAACCAGATTATAGGAATTAACATGTCAATTACCATACCGGTAGCGTCAGGATTGATTATATTTCCGGTATTAGGATATTTGCTGGCAACAATGGAATTGAGAAGGAAAACCAGATTTTGGCTGTATGCCAGCGCTATAATGGCAACAATGTTTAGATATATTTATACATATATTTGGTCATACAGGACAGAAACTACAGATGTATCAATAAAAGGATATGAAAAGTTTTATTCTGTTTTACTTGCCGCGGCAGTATTTGTGTTAATTAAAAGTATCCGATGGGACAATATATTAAAGCAAAAAAGCAAAGAATTTTTGCACACATTAGCATCCTATAGCTTTGGAGTCTATCTGATTCATATGATTGTGATTTATTATGAATTAAGGTTGCTTAATCAGACTGCATCAATGTGGAGCTGGAGGACAATTTTTGTACCGATGACATATGGTATTGCATTATGCATTGTGTGGGCACTGAATAAGATACCTGTAATAAAAAAGATTATTGGCAGATGATTAATGAGATATTAGGAGAGTATGATGGAACCGCAAGAGGCTATTATTAGTTTTTTTAAAAACAAAATTAGTTTGCAGCAAAAAATAACATTTATAAGTACGCTTATAATTGGGTGTATAGCCCATTTGTTTGCGGTGACAAATGTTTTGCACAATTACGATGATATCAGATGTACACCAGGAGGTGCTGGGGCAGGTGTTACTTCCGGCCGCTGGATGATTGGTTTGATTAATGGTGTGTGGAATAAGTATTGGGGAGTATATAACCTTACATTTTTTAATGGGATTGTAGTACTCGTATTAATATCTGTGTCGGCATGCATTGTTGTACGGATATTTGAAGTAAGAAAAATAGTGAATTGTATATTAATAGGTGGAGTATTAATAACATTTCCATCAATTACCAGTATGCTCTTTTTTACTTTTACAGCACCATATTATGGCCTGGCAATTTTTCTTTCAGTATTGGCTGTTGCAGTGTATAAGAAAAAATATGGAGTTATAGTTTCTGCCGCATGTATTGCATGCTCTATGGGAATATATCAGGCATATTTGCCGTTAGTTATTACGCTTTTTATACTTCTCTTGCTTGTAGAATGTATTCGAAATCAGTGGAAAATATCGAATACAATTATAAATGGAATAAAAGCGTTAATACCTATTATTTTAGGACTGATCGCATATTTTGGTATACTTAAATTTTTTCTTTATTATTATCAAATAGAGCTTGACAAATATCAGGGAATTGATTCAATGGGACAATTTGAACTGAAAACATTACCTGGTTTAATAAAAAAATGCTTTAGAAATACATTGTTTTTGTTTAAAGAAGAATATTGTTCGATTAATCATACAGGTGTCATAAAATTAGGTGCGCTAATCTTAATGATTTGTATGCTTGTATTTGTAATCTATAGTTTATACTATCGACATGCCGGAATTCAGAATGTGTTGAGTGTGATATTGCTTGGAGCATTTCTGGTAATTGGGGCCAACAGTATTGAAATAATGTGTCCGGGCAGCAGCATTTATTGTTTGATGGTATACAGCATGGCAGGGTTGATTTGTGCTCCGATTTTGCTGAGTGAACTATGTGCGGAAATTCAGAACAAGGTAAGGGGAAAGTTTATTAACATATGGCAATGGGTGTTGATATTAACGGGTGCATGTGTCATTTTGAACTAGGCGTGGCAGGCGAATGGCAATTATATGTCCAGTTATTATACAACAAAACAGACAGTTTCGTATTTTCAGGCGCTTGTTACAAGAATAAAGAGTGTAGATGGATATTCTGATCAATATCCGGTAGCGTTTATTGGTGAAAATTATGAAGATGAGTCATTTGAAAATTCATGGGCAAACACACCGTTTTGGTATGGCGGACTTTCTCCGATTTTAATAAACCGTTATTCAAGAGATTGGTTTATGCAAAATTATTTGGGATATTTTTATACACCGGCTTCGGAAGAGATAGTGCAGAAATTAGAAAGCGAAACAAAAGATATGCCATCATATCCGGATTCTGGATCAATTAAAGTAATTGATGGGACTGTTGTAGTGAAAAGAGGTTGATATGAAACAGAGAATTTATAAATGGATTACTGGATATACTTTTCGAGATAAAGCTATAATGATCATATTGGCAATGATGTTGTCACTTTTTATGTGCATTGGTGATACGTTTCAGGAAAAATCCTTTTTATTAAACCTGTGTCAGCATAATAAAATTTTAGGATATCTTAGTATGTGGATACTTTATTTTATTGTGCTTCTGGTGATAACAGTCGCAATAGATTATTGGGTTACAGCATATAGAGAAAAAAAGAATAAAGATGATAGAGGATTTTCTGTAAAAACATGGAGAATTTTTAAATGCATATTACTCATTGCATGGATACCATATTTTATGACGTATTTTCCAGGTTCCATATCACGTGACGGAATGATACAGGTTAATATTGCAAGAGGTTCGGCACCATTGTCTAATGCACATCCGATAATTTCAACATGGTGCATGGGCATTTTTATTAAAATAGGAAAATGGATTAATAATGATTATCTAGGCATCTTTTTGTATGTTTTATTTCAGACTTTTGTAATGATTTCAGCTTTGGTATATATGCTCAGATTTGTACATGAGCTGACCAAAAATAAAACTATTATTTATATAGCACTGGCTTTCTTTGCGTTATATCCTACTTGGGGAATGATGGTTGAGTCTGTAATAAAAGATACATTATATACAGCATTTTTTATATTGTTTACGACAATGTTTGCACAAATAGTGATGGATAAGGAAGAAAAAACAAAAGATAGAATGTTTTTGTTTAAGTTCTTTTTATCAATGATTGGAATTTGCTTTTGGAGAAATAATGGAATTTATGTAGTTATAATTTCATTTATTGTGTTGTTGATTTCAAAAACCATGAAGAGCTATAAAAAATCTGTGGCATTTATGCTGGCACTTATTATGTTGCTGTATTATGGAATGAATGCGTGGGTTTATCCCATGTTAAATGTTCAGAAGGGCAGTACTCGTGAGATGTTATCGCTGCCATTTCAGCAGACTGCCAGATATTTGAGAGATAATCCGCAGGATGTAACTGAAGACGAAAAAAAGATAATATCGGCAGTTTTAGATTATGAGAAAATTCCAGAGCTTTATAATCCGAATATAGCAGATTATGCAAGAAATACTTTTAGAGAAAATTCGACCAGCGAGGAGTTGAAAAAATATTTTATTGTCTGGCTAAAAATGTTTTTTAGACATCCGGAAACCTACTTTAAAGCTACTTTGAATAATACATATAATTATTACTATTTTAAAGATATGCGTAATTTTATGAGTGAATACCAAAATTATACAGCATGGGATATTAATGAATTGGCTATAGAGGAAAATAAATTTGAATTTACTAATAACTGTAAAGCAATTCTGGAGAAGTATTTGGGAGTTATAAATAGAATACCATTCGTAAACCATCTGGGCAGATGCGGACTTTTTACATGGGTGGTTCTTATAGCATTTGCTCTAATGTTCAGACGTAAAGAATTTGCCGGGATGATTTTATGTGTACCGCTTTTTGTGGCAATTTTGATATGTATAGCATCGCCAGTGAATGGACTGCAACGATATATGTGGTGTGTTATGGGAACGATATGGGTGCCTTTGGCAGCGCTATTTAGTAGAAAAGAGACAAAAGAGGAAGTAAAAGAATGCATGATAGAATAATGTATGCAGTCAAGACCAAATATAAAGAAATTATATTATATCTGATATTTGGATTTGGAACGACGATTGTAAACTGGGGAGTATATAGTCTGAGTGTTTCTATAATTCATACAGGAATTTTTATAGGGAATATTCTTTCATGGATATTAGCTACAGTATTTGCTTTTGTGACTAATAAATATTGGGTGTTTGAAAGTAAATCCTGGAAATTTGAGGTCTGGATACATGAAGCAATAAAGTTTGTATCTGCGCGCTTGCTTACCGGATGCTTTGAGATTGTGGCGGTTCCTTTTTTGGTATATTTGGGAATGAACCAACAAATATTGGGGGTAGAGGGAATGGTTGCTAAAGTAGTTGTCAGTGTTGCAGTTGTACTGCTCAATTATTTTCTCAGTAAAATATTGATTTTTAAGAAAAAAAATTAGTTCGAAGGATAATGAGATGAAGAAAATAGTTATTATACCAGCGTATAATGAAGAGGAATCAATCGTAAATACAGTCAGAGATATTCGGGAAAATGCAAAAGAATTTGATTACATAATAATAAATGACTGTTCGAAAGACAATACATTAAAGATATGCAGAGAAAACGGACTAAATGTATTGGATCTGCCGGTCAATCTCGGAATAGGAGGAGCTGTTCAGACCGGATATATGTATGCGTATAAACATGGATATGAGCTTGCTGTTCAGTTTGATGGTGATGGACAACATGAGGCGAGATATTTAAATGAAATGGCTGAAATTATGCAGCGTGAAAATGTGGATATGTTGATAGGATCTCGTTTTATCAATAATGAGGGATTTCAGTCATCAGGAATCCGACGGATGGGCATAAACTTTTTTGCTTCATTGATGAAAATTCTATTTGGACAGAGAATTTCAGATTCTACATCGGGAATGAGAATGTGTAATAGAAAAGTAATGAAAAATTTTATAGATGATTATCCGAGAGATTATCCGGAACCGGAAACTACTGCAAGGTTGCTTCACAATCATTTTAAGATAAAAGAGATTCCTGTACAGATGAGAGAGCGGCAAGGTGGAGTGTCATCTATATCCCCAGGAAAATCCATTTATTATATGGTAAAAGTTACACTTGCTATTTTGATAGAGAAAATGAGGTGAAAATAGAATGATTAGTTTACGATTACGCATTTTTATTATTATACTTTTAGTATTGGTTCTGGCATTTATAATAAATATGGTGAGAAAAAGAGCTCTGGAACTTAAATATGTTCTTGCATGGCTACTGTGTGACTTTGCATTGCTTATATTTACCTGTTTTCCGAAAACAATGACAATAATAAAAAATTTCCTTGGAATTAAAACAACCGCAAATATGATTTTCTTCTTGGGATTTCTGTTTTCACTGATTATTATTTTTTCTTTAACTGTTGCGCTTTCCCGTGTTACTGCAAAAGTCAGAAGATTAACACAAAAGATGGCATTGGAGAATGAAAAATGCTGATTCAAGGTCACTGCGTAAAAAATGCAGTGGCCTTTGTGCATTGTTTCAAAAATATTGTTTTTCCTTTACGGAGAAATGAATTCATGTTATCATATAGAAACTGGAAAAATGAAATTACAACTGTAAAATCAAAAGAATTATAATAAAATTATCTATGGAGTAAAAGAGGAGAAGATATGAGTAAGAAATATGATTATCTGGTAGTAGGTGCGGGATTGTATGGTGCAGTATGTGCGCACGAAGCAAAGAAAGCAGGCAAATCTGTTCTGGTGATTGATAAGCGACCGAACATTGCAGGAAATGTTTTTACAGAAGATGTAGAGGGAATTCATGTGCACAAGTATGGCGCACATATTTTCCATACAAATAATAAAAAAGTCTGGAACTACATTACTCAGTTTGCGGAGTTTAACCGTTTCACGAACAGCCCGGTAGCGAATTATCACGGAGAACTTTACTCACTTCCGTTCAATATGTACACATTTAATAAAATGTGGGGGGTTGTGACACCGGAAGAGGCAGCGGCAAAGATTGAAGAGCAGAAGAAAGAAGCAGGTATTACAGAACCGAAGAATCTGGAAGAGCAGGCAATTTCTCTTGTAGGACGTGATATCTTTGAGAAACTGATCAAAGGCTATACAGAGAAGCAGTGGGGACGCGACTGCAAGGATCTTCCGGCATTTATCATCAAGCGACTTCCGGTAAGACTGACTTTTGACAACAACTATTTTAATGCTCTCTATCAGGGTATTCCGGTAGGTGGATATACACAGATGGTTGCAAATATGCTGGATGGTGTAGAAGTACGTCTCGGAGAAGATTATCTTGAGAAAAAAGCAGAGTATGATGTACTTGCAGATAAAGTAATTTATACAGGACCGATCGATGCATACTTTGGTTATTCTATGGGATATCTGGAATATCGTTCTGTACGTTTTGAGACAGAACTTCTGGACAAGCCGAATTTCCAGGGAAATGCGGCAGTTAATTACACAGACAGAGAGACACCATGGACAAGAATCATTGAGCACAAGTGGTTTGAATTCGGAAAAGATGCAGACGGAAATGATCTGCCGAAGACTGTGATCAGCCGTGAGTATAGTTCTGAATGGAAGCCGGGAGATGAGCCGTATTATCCGGTCAACGATGAGAAGAATGGTGCACTTTACGCAAAATACAAAGAACTTGCTCAGGCAGAAGATCATGTGGTATTTGGCGGAAGATTGGGCGAATACAAGTATTATGATATGGATGCAGTAATAGCATCTGCTTTGAATATGTGTGAAAAGGAGCTTGCCTGAGTGAGGCGGGTTACTGGCGAGGATAGGTTGAAAGAGGAGATTTTATGAAAAAATATGCAGCAAAATCGCGAAAGGTAGGATTGCTTCTGCTGTTTATGGCAGTATTGCTTGTTTTTGGAGGAACGCGAATGGTATCTGCAGATACCACTACATATAAGGTGACTTATGCCAATGCAAAGGGAAGGTCTGCAGGAAATTACCGTAAATGGTCGAAGACTGTGAATGCCGGTGAGCAGGTTCAGTTACCTAAAATATCCAGAAAAGGATACGAAGCAAAATGGGTGACAACGATCAACGGAAAGAAATACAAATACTCTCCGGGGCAGACAGTCACAATTAACCGAAATACAAAATTCTGTCTGAATCTGTATAAAATATACACCGTACGTTATTATACGGCGAACGGTAAGAAAGAGTATAAGAAGCTGCGTCAGACCGTGTCATCGGGAAAGCGTGTGAAGCTGCCGGCAGGTTCGTCGAATGCGACATATCAGTTTATGGGCTGGTCAACGAAGGTTGGCGGGAATGTGGCATACAAAAGTGGTAAGTATATCAGAGTAAAAAACAACATAAAACTGTATGCGGTTCAGAAGAAAGTATCAGGAATTGTTTTATGCAGAAATAACGGAAAGATATGGAAGACTGTTTCGGCTTCCGATACAGCAAAATTCCCGGAAGTGGCAATGACAAATGGTGATATGTGTCTGGGATGGTCGAGAACGAAAGGAAAATCAACGCTTTCTGCATCTGATTTCAAGGCCGGTGATAAAATCCCGTCAGGAAACAGAAGCTACTATATGGTAGTGTATAAGGGCTCTATGGATCATGCACCATCGTCTGTAACGACAGCATCATCTTATGACAGGGTTTATTTTGTCGGTGATTCCAGAATGGTTGATACGAAACTTGCACTTGGCGGATCGGTTCCATCAAATGTACAGTTTGTGGCGAAAGGCCAGCAGGGACTGAGCTGGTTCAAGAGTACCGGTTACAAAGAACTGCTCAGAGCAGTTTCAAAACAGTCAAGGACAGCACGTAAGGCAGTTGTGGTGAATCTGGGTGTAAATGATCTGGGAAATGCAGATGCTTATGTCACATATATGCAGACCATTGCGAAAAATCTCAAGAGATACAATTGCAAAATGTACTATTTGTCAGTGAATCCGGTCAACACAGCGATGATAAAGAAAGCAGGAGCCGGCAATCGTACACAGGCACAGGTAGATGCATTTAATACAAAGATTTACCGCAGTCTGTGCAGCGGAAGAAATAGGTCTTTTAGATATATCAATACCTGTACCAATCTTTTGAAAAAAGGCTGGATCAGTAACAGACATAATGCCGGTATTTATGATGGACTGCATTATTCAAATGCAACATATCTGAAAATCTTTGATTATTGTATGAAAACGTTAAATCGCGGATAAGGCAGTTGAATACATGACTGCCTGAATGTAAGAAGAGAGTAAATGGGAGTATTTATGAAAAAGTGCATAAGCAGACGGATATTGTTTTATTTTATAATGTTATTTCTGACTGTAGTATTTGTACACGGGGGAAACAAAACGGTTTTTGCTGCAACAAGTGGGAAAAATCAATGTAAAGTGACTTTTGCAAATTCTGAAGGAAGGGTGTCTACAGAGAAATACCGTCGTTGGGCTCGAACTGTAAAGAAGGGGACAGTGATCAAGCTTCCGAAAGTTACCAAAACAGGATATAAAGCGGCATGGGAAACAAAGATTTCCGACAAAACAAAGCAATATAATCCCGGAAGTAAAGTTACGATTAAAAAGAACATAAAGTTTTGCCTGAAATTTTATAAAAAGAATTCTACGCAGACAGGTACTTCAGCTAATTCAGGGACTAAAACTCAGAATAATAATTCAGGAGCAAAACTATATAAAAATAACGGGACTTTCTGGAAAACACTTACGACAGTTCAGAATCAGAAGGTAGTTTTTCCATCTGTTACAACCGGGAATGGAGACATGTTTCTGGGATGGTCACGTAAAAAAGGCAAGACATCTGATCCGGAGTACTATGCGGGTGATACGATTCCGAATCTTTCGGGGAAATATTATATGGTCGTATTCAAGAAAAGTCAGGATACGGCTCCGACAGAGAGAAAAACTCAAAGTAAGTATGAATATGTATATTTGGTGGGAGATTCCAGGACTCTGGGACTGCGAAATGCTTTAAAATGTCAATCCCCTGAAAATACAAAATTTGTTTTCAAAGCAGGCGAAGGACTCCGATGGTTTAAGAAGTCAGGCTTTTCTGCTTTGTATAAGGACGTAAAAAGTCAGCCTAAGAATATAAAAAAAGCGGTAATCATTAATCTTGGCGTGAATGACCTTAATAATACAACTGCGTATGTGAAATATATGAAGAACATAGCGAAAAAGTTAAAGGGATACAATTGTACGATGTATTATTTATCGGTCAATCCGGTGAATAATGCTATGATTACAAAATATCGGGGGCATTCTACAAATTCCAAGACAGAAGCAAAGGTTCTGGCATTTAATAAGTACATTTATAATAAACTGTGTTCAGGAAAAAAAGCACCGTTTAGTTACATTAATACGTATGGTATGCTTAGAAAAAATGGCTGGATCAGTAATAAGAATAATGCAGGCATATTTGATGGGGTGCATTATTCTAATGAAACATATCTGAGAATCTATGATTACTGTATGAGGGTACTGAACCGATAATATTTAGACAAACGAGGTAATCTGAAATGAAACGAGTGATCACTTATGGAACTTTTGATCTGCTCCACTACGGGCACATCAATTTGCTGCGGAGAGCCAGACAGCTGGGAGATTATCTGATCGTAGGACTTTCCACAGACGAGTTCAACTGGAATGAAAAACAGAAAAAATGTTATTTTTCCTATGAGAAACGCAAACAGCTTCTGGAGGCAATCCGCTATGTTGATCTCGTTATTCCGGAAGAAAACTGGGAGCAGAAACGTACCGATGTAAAAGAATATCATGTGGATACGTTTGTGATGGGAGATGACTGGAAGGGAAAATTTGACTTTCTGAAAGAAGAGGGCTGCGAAGTTGTGTACCTTCCGAGAACACCGGAGATTTCCAGTTCCCAGATTAAAGAGGACCTTCACACGAAAGAGAACAAAGATGCTGTTTAATTCCTATATTTTTATATTTGTATTTTTACCGCTGACACTTTGCGGATATTACGGGCTGCACCGACTGGGCAGCCCGGTTTTGGCTAAAATAGAACTGATACTGATGTCTTTCTGGTTTTATGGATATTTTAATCCGAGTTATCTTTGGATCATGTGCAGCAGTATTCTTGTAAATTATGTGCTTTCACAGCTCCTTCAGAAAAAATGGGAGATTTCAGGGAAAAAACTTCAGATGTTGAAAAATGGTCTGTTATGCGTGGGACTGTTCTTTAATCTGGGGCTTATTTTTTATTTCAAATATTATGATTTCTTTGTGGAAAATCTGAATAAGGTCTTTTCAGCTGACTTTCAGCTTCGTCATGTGGTGCTTCCTCTTGGAATCAGTTTTTTTACATTCCAGCAGATATCGTATATGGTGGATTCGTGGCGCGGAGAGACGAAGGAATACAACTTTGTGGATTATGCACTGTTTGTGACCTTTTTCCCACAGTTAATTGCGGGACCGATCGTGCTGCATAATGAAATTCTGCCGCAGTTTGAAGATAAAAAGAACTGGAAAATACAATGGGACAATCTGGCTCATGGAGCTTACATATTTGCAGCTGGGTTAGTCAAAAAGGTGGTTATCGCAGATACTTTGAGCAGTGCAGTGGCCTGGGGCTATGGACATCTCGGGCGAAATCTTACATCAGCAGAAGCAATTATCACAATGCTTGCTTATACATTTCAGATTTATTTTGATTTCAGTGGTTACTGTGATATGGCAACGGGACTTGGATATTTGTTTAATATTCATATTCCGATGAACTTTAATTCTCCGTACAAGGCAACTTCTGTTGTGGATTTCTGGAAACGCTGGCATCTGACACTGACCAGATTCCTCCGTACATATGTGTATTTTCCGTTGGGTGGAAGCCGAAAGGGAGAAGTGCGGACATATATAAATATTATCGCTGTGTTTCTGGTGAGTGGTCTGTGGCATGGGGCAAACTGGACATTTATTTTATGGGGATTTCTGCATGGAATGGGAAATGCTCTTACCCGTATGTTTCGAAAACAGTGGGGACATCTGCATACAGTGATTCAATGGGGTATTACGTTTCTGTTTGTAAATCTTACCTGGATATTTTTCCGTGCGGATTCCATTTCACAGGCAGTGAATTTTATCAGGCGTATATTCGGATTTCAGAGTTTCAGCGTAAGAGATGGACTTTTGAATACATTTGGCTTAAAAGAATTGAAGTTCATATACTGTCATATACCGATATTAAACAGAGTGATTGCTTTGGTGCATGGATTTGATATGCTGATTTTGCTTACAGCATCTCTTATTTTGTGCCTTGTGTTCAAAAATAATCAGGAAATGGAATTTAAATCAGATACGAAAAAGGCGGTTTTTACTGTGCTATGTCTGATCTGGGGGATTTTTTCTTTGTCAGGTGTTTCGGAATTCCTTTATTTTAATTTTTAGGAGGCATTATGAACAGTCGCAGATTTGTAAAAACAGTTCTTGCAGGAACTGTAACACTTCTGGTCATAGCCGGCGGGCTGACCGCTCTGATCGATCCGTTTTTTCATTTTCATAAGCCGCTTAAGAATCTGGAATACCCGTTAAACAGAGGAAGTGAGCGTTACCTGAATGACGGAATTATAAGGCATTTTGATTATGATGCAGCAATTGCGGGGACATCCATGATGCAGAATTTCAAAACATCACAGTTTGATGAGCTGTTTGGGACAAAATCAATCAAGGTGACTTTGACAGGAGAAAACTACTGGTCGATTGATCAGGAAGTACGCAAAATTTTTGATGTAAATCCTGATGTAAAATATATTTTTCGTTGTCTGGATTACAATATGGTACTGAAAAATAAGACGGATTATAATTACAACAATGTTCCGACATATTTGTATGATGAGAATCCATTCAATGATGTGCAGTATATTTTTAATAAAGATGTTTTACTGGATGACACACTGGAAGTTATTAAATATAATCTGCAGGGACGGAAAAATACAGATATGGATAACTACAGTGAATGGGGTTCTTTGTATCCGTCCGGCAGAGAGGCTGTACTCCGCAATTACAGGACACCCAAAAAGAAAGCAGAAGTGCAGAAAGAATTTTCAGAGAAAGATGCGCAGAACGTACGTAAAAACGTTGAAGAAAATGTTCTGGATATGGTGAAGGCGCATCCTGATACGACGTTTTATTTTTATACTCCGCCTTACAGTGTTGTCTGGTGGTATGCCAGACAGTGTTCCGGAAATCTTCTGCGTTACTTTGAGGCTGAAAAACTGCAGGCGGAGATGCTTCTTGAGTATGATAATGTGAAATTATATTCTTTTACAGATATGTTTGATCTGACACAGAATCTTGACAACTATAAAGATGACAAGCACTATAATGCAGAAATCAGTGAGAAAATCATTGACTGGATCTACGAGGAAACCGGTCTGATCACAAAAGAAAATTATGAAGAACGGATCAACAAAATGGAGGATTTTTATCTGAATCAGGTTTCGGAGAGCTCTTTCAGCGAATGAAACTGATAGTCCATATCTTCCCATTTTGTGAGCAGTTCATCGAGAATCTGTCCGTTGGTAGTCGAAGTATTATGGAGAAGTACGATGGCACCGGGATGGATACGGCTCAGCAGCTTTTGAAAGGCTTCGTCTTTTGAAGGCTGCTGATTTTGTATCCAGTCTACATAGGCAAGACTCCAGAAAAAAGTAGTATATCCGAGGTCTTTTGCCATCTTAAGATTAGAGGTACTGTAGACTCCCTGCGGTGGCCGGTAAAATTTTGTCATTTTTTCACCGGTGACAGATTCGTATAACTCTGCTACACCATTTAACTGTTTTCGAAAGGCGTCGAGGGAAGAAATTCCGGACATATCGGGATGTGTCATAGTATGGTTTCCAACAATATGTCCTTCCGAAACAATACGCTTGATAAGATCGGGATTATCTGAAATAAAATTCCCGACGACAAAAAAGACCGCAGGTGCCTGATGCTTTTTCAGGGCATCGAGTATAAGTGGTGTATTTCCGTTTTCGTATCCGCAGTCAAATGTGAGATAAATTTTTTTCTCATTGGTATCGTCTGCATAATAAGCATTGTATGGACGCAACTCTTCAATGGAAGCATTTCCGACTGGACGCTCGCCTTCAGTCTGGAAACTGAGCCCCCAACTGGCAGATTCTGAACTGACAGAGACGGGCGTGGTATCGCAGAGAGTAGCATGCAGTTTTCCGAGCTGTGCGCCGAGGATAAACATGCCACTGAAAAGAAAGAAAAGTTTTGGTATAAAAAGGTAACGTTGGATGGATTTCATGGTACCTCACAGAAAACTCTTTTTAAAAATATATGCAGAAATGCAAAAAAAATAGAGCCATCAGATTTTTATTTTCTGGTGGCTCTTTTAAAATTCATTATCCAATGGATTTTACCTCCTGTATTTGTTTAAAACATCTGGAATTAAAAAATTACGTTCTTGGTGGTCCGTACCTCTCTTTCATAAAATATAAAGGAAATTCATTTCGTTTCTGGCGGTCTGTACCTCTCTTTCCTGAATTATGGGAAATCACTTATGTTTTCGGTGGTTTCACGCTCCTTTTATTTATTTTGTACATCCTTTTGTTTTATGAGCTAACTATAACAGATAAAAAGAAAAATGTCAAGAAGAAAATAGATAAAAATTAAAATAATTACATATAATCCGTTAAAATAAAAAATAATGCAAAATAGACTGAAAATAGTGGTGCAAACATTTGCATAGAAACAGATGGGCAGGGAAAAATAATATGGAAAAATACTATCAAACAAATCTAAAGGAGGTAAAAACATGTTTCGATATCTTCCGGTACGAAGAATTTTTGCAAGACAGGTTCTGGACTCCAGAGGAAATCCGACCGTGGAAGTGGAAGCTACAGTGGGAGAAGGAATTGTAGGAATGGAAGGGCATACAGCAATTGCCAGTGTACCGTCCGGTGCATCTACAGGAAAATTTGAAGCTGTAGAGTTGCGTGACGGTAAAAAAGGATATTATACAGGCTTAAGTGTCGAAAATGCAGTGGAAAATGTCAATACCAAACTGGCAGAGGCAATTGTAGGGGAAAATGCACTGGATCAGAAAAGAATTGATGAAATTCTGATTCGTACAGATGGTACAGATAACAAAAGCAGTGTCGGAGCCAATGCTACACTTGGTGTTTCCGTGGCGGTGGCAAGGGCGGCGGCGATGGCGCTCCGCATTCCGCTTTACCAGTATCTTGGAGGCTGCCATGCATGCAGACTTCCGGTCCCCATGATGAATATTCTGAATGGGGGAAGGCATGCAGATAATACAGTGGATCTTCAGGAGTTTATGATCATGCCGGTGGGTGCACCGAATTTTCGTGAGGGAATACGGATGTGCGTGGAAATTTATCAGTTCCTTCGGATTCTCCTGAAAGAACGAAATCTTTCTACTGCAGTCGGAGATGAAGGTGGTTTTGCACCGGATCTGGAGGATGCACATGCCGTATTGGAGCTTATGACAGAGGCAATACAGAAAGCCGGATACAAACCGGGAGAAGAAGTGAAGATTGCGATTGATGCAGCAGCAAGCGAATTGTATGATGAAGAAAAAGGCTGTTATTATTTCCCAGGGGAAAGCAGAAAGAAAGGTAAAGAGGTTCTCCGTGATACAAAAGAGATGGTAGCTTATTATGAGAAACTACTGGATGAATTTCCGATTATTTCTATCGAGGACGGTCTGCAGGAAGATGACTGGGAGGGTTGGAAGCAGATGACAGAAATACTCGGTGAGCGTGTACAACTTGTCGGAGATGATCTGTTTGTGACAAATATCAAGAGATTGAAATGCGGAATCCGACTTCAGACAGCGAATGCCATTTTGATCAAGGTGAATCAGATCGGGACTTTAAGTGAAGCAATGGATGCAGTTGAGATGGCACAAAAAGCAGGATATCGGGTAGTTGTTTCACATCGCTCCGGTGAAACAGAAGATGCATTTATTGCAGATCTGGCGGTTGCAGTCGGCGCCGGACAGATCAAAACAGGGGCACCATGCCGTTCTGACCGGACTTCGAAATATAATCAGCTGCTTCGAATCTGCGATATACTGGAAAATACAGCAGTTTACGAAAATCCATTTATGGGTGAAACGGAGAATTATCAAAAGGAGAATTAATTAAAATAGTTGAAATCAGAATGTTGTTATGTTACAATATCTTCTAGTTGATTAGGAGGTGTAACTGAAATGCAGATTTTGAGAACTATTCTTACTGTAATTTTTGCCATAGATTGTATTGCTCTTACTGTTGTTGTTCTTATGCAGGAAGGTAAGCAGCAGGGACTTGGCGGCGCGATTTCCGGTGCGGCAGATTCCTATTGGGGAAAGAATAAAGGTCGTTCTATGGAGGGTGGTCTTGTTCGAGCTACCACGATTATGGCAGTGTTATTTTTTGTACTGGCAGCAGTTTTGAATATGAATTTTTAAGAATTGTCAGAAGAAAACACTCTTGTATGGTCACAAGAGTGCTTTTTTTTCTCAAAACAAAGGAGTTTAAGTGAGCAGAAAGAAAATTCAGGAAAAGAAGAAAAAGCTTTCCGGAAAAAAGAAATTTATAAAGACAAAGGCCGTAAAACCAAAGACTGTAACACCGAAAAAAAGAGAAATTCGCGAATGGGAGAAGCAGGGGCTGATCCGTGTGGGAACTTTTATCGGAAACCAGAAAGGATTTGGGTTTGTAGAAGTCGAGGGTGAAGAAGAGGATATCTTTATTCCTGCAAGTGCGGCCGGGACAGCGATGCATCAGGATCAGGTGCAGGTGCTGCTTGGGAAAGAGCCAAAGAAAGGCAAAAGGCAGGAAGGAACGGTTATTCGCATTCTGGAACGTGCCAATCAGGAAATAGTCGGGACATTCCAGCGAGAACGTGATTATGGTTTTATTCTCTGTGATAATCAGAAATTTTCGAAAGATGTGTATATTTCAGCCAGGAACAGCAAGGGGGTCCGCGACGGTGACAAGGTAGTTGCCGAGATCATAGATTACGGGGATGCTTCGCACAAGCCGGAAGGTCGTATTACAGAAAATCTTGGAAGCATCAATGCACCGGGAACAGATATTCTTGCCATTGTCAAAAGCTATAAGATTCCATCTGAATTTCCGATAAAGGTAATCAATCAGGCAATGCGTGTGCCTGATCATGTGCAGGAAGCCGACCGGGATGGCCGTCTGGATCTTACGGAACTTCGTACGGTGACAATTGATGGTGAAGATGCAAAGGATCTGGATGATGCGGTGTCTCTGACAAAAGAGAACGGAATTTATCATCTGGGAGTTCATATTGCAGATGTCAGTAATTATGTACAGGGCGGAAGTGCGCTGGATAAAGAAGCACTGAAACGTGGAACAAGTGTTTATCTTGCAGATCGGGTGGTACCGATGCTGCCAGAGCGACTTTCAAATGGCATTTGTTCGCTGAATCAGGGAGAAGACCGTCTGACACTCAGTTGCCTGATGGATATTGATGAGTCTGGCTGTGTCATAAATCATCAGATTGCCGAAACGATCATTCGTGTAGACCGTCGTATGAGTTACAATCAGGTGAGAATGATTCTTGAAGACGGAGATACAAAAACCAGCCGGGAATACCAGGAATTTGTACCGATGTTTTTCCTGATGAAAGAACTTTCTGCTCTTCTGAGAAGTAAGAGACATAATCGTGGTTCGATTGATTTTGATTTCCCGGAGAGCAAGATCATATTAAACGGTGCCGGAAGGGCAATCGATGTTCAGCCTTATGAACATAACGTTGCGACAGATATTATAGAAGATTTTATGCTGATGGCAAATGAGACTGTCGCAAAAGAGTATTGTAAGGGCGAATATCCGTTTGTATATCGTACACATGAAAATCCGGATCCTGAAAGAGTGGAGTCTCTTCTGACACTACTGCGTCATCAGGGGATTCAGGTGCAAAAATCGGGAGAGGAAATTTCTCCGAAAGAGATTCAGGAAATACTGGAGAAGATTCAGGGACTTCCAAATGAAGCAATGCTCAGCCGTCTGATGCTTCGCACAATGAAGCAGGCGAAATATACGACAGAGTGCAGCGGACATTTCGGACTGGCTGCAAAATATTACTGTCATTTCACGTCTCCGATTCGCAGATATCCGGATTTACAGATTCATCGTATCATTCGTGATAATATAAGAGGACGGTTACAGCGGGAAGGCAAGACAGAACACTACCGGGAAATTCTGGAAAGTGTTGCGGAACAGTCCAGTATATGTGAGCGCAGGGCGCAGGAAGCAGAGCGCGAGTCCGACCGTCTTAAGAAAGCTGAGTATATGTCATATCATCTGGGGGAAGAGTTTGATGGAATTATCTCTGGAGTGACTGCATACGGACTTTACGTGGAACTGCACAATACGGTCGAAGGACTTGTACATATCAGTACATTGTCTGACGATTACTATACATTTGATGAAGAAAATTATGAATTGAGCGGAGAACTCACAAAGAAAATATATCATCTGGGACAAAAAGTGCGAGTGCGTGTGGCTGATGCGGACGCGCTCAGCAGGACGGTAGATTTTACAATTGTTGAATGATTGAACGAGGGAGGTGTGGCTCGTGGCAAAAAAAGCAGGAATGAAGCTGATCGCCAACAACAAAAAAGCATTTCATGATTATTTTATTGAAGATACTTATGAGGCAGGAATCGCACTTGCAGGTACGGAAGTAAAATCACTTCGTGCAGGGAAATGCAGCGTCAAAGAATCCTTTATCCGTGTAGAAAAGGGTGAGGTATATATATATGGTATGCATATCAGCCCGTATGAGAAAGGCAACATCTTTAATAAAGACCCGATGCGTGTAAGAAAACTGCTTCTTCACAGACATGAGATTAACAAGATTGAAGGTAGTCTTCAGGAAAAAGGTCTGACACTTGTACCGCTGAAAGTCTATTTCAAAAACAGTCTTGTCAAGCTTGAGATAGGTGTGGCACGAGGCAAAAAGCTCTACGATAAACGCCAGGACATTGCGAAGAAAGATCAGCGCAGAGAGGCGGAGAGAGAGTTTAAAGTAAAGAATCTATAACTCTAAAAAATGTGTGAATTGCTGCACATTCAGTTGACAAGATTCGGATACTCTGTATAATTGTATTAAAAGATGATGTTATATAACTATTCCATATTCAGAATAGGAGGAAATATATATGTTTAAGAAAAAATATCTTGCAGTTGCCGGATTGATGGCTCTTGCGGTTGTGATTTCCGGTTGCGGAAAGAAGAATTCAGGAGACTCCGTAGTGCAGGCAACTCCGACACCGACGCAGGAGACAGCAGTGACAGCTACCCCTACACCGGAGCTGATAAATATGGAAGAAGCTGTTGAGAAGAATGTGATGGGAGAGAAGACTTCCACGGCATCGAAGGTCACGATTGTAAATAAGACCGGGTCAGAAGTGGCAGCTATTTATGTCCGAGAAACTCCTTCAGATGATTCAGAAGATGATGAATGGGGTGATGACCTGGTAAATGGTATGTTTACTCTTAAAAATGGTGAAAATGCGGTTTACTACTATGAGAAGGGAAGTTCTTCTGTAACATACGATATCCGTATTACGTATTCTGATGAAGAAAAAAATGAGTGCTTTTTCCGTAAACTGCCATTGACAACGATGAAGCAGATCACGCTTCGTATGGATGGAAGCGGAGATGATTCGATCCCTTACGCGACTTATCTGACAGCAAGCAGCACGAAAGAAGTTTCTACATTAAATGATGTCAAGAAACGACTTGGTCTGTCAACAGATGATTCAGACAGTGATTCTTCTGCAACACCGACCCCGACGGATTCATCAGATGATTCCAGTTCAAGTAATTCTTCAAATTCCGACAGCAATAATGCAAATCCGACAAGTACACCATCCGCAGATAATAATTCTGATCCGGATGATAATGATACCGATCCGACGAATTCTACGATTCAGAAGGCAGAGAGTTATATCGGAATGTCCATTGATGATTTGGAAAGTGCAGTTGGCGCAGCACAGTCTTCGGAGTATGATGACGATGACACTGCAGGAACGACAGGATATTACTATTACTCAGACTTTACAGTATCTACATCTGTAGATGAAAATGGAAATGAAATTGTAACAGGTGTATGGTAAAAGTTCGAGAACTTTGACCTGAATCTGTTTACAGAAAGGATAAATTTATGAAAAGAATTTTACTCAAATTAAGTGGAGAAGCTCTTGCCGGAGCTGCCAAAAGAGGATTTGATGAGGAAACAGTCATTGCTGTTGCAAAGCAGATTCGCACGATTGCAGAGGAAGGTACGCAGGTAGGTATTGTAATCGGCGGCGGTAACTTCTGGAGAGGCCGTACTAGCGAGACAATCAACCGCAACAAAGCGGATCAGATTGGAATGCTTGCTACGGTTATGAACTGTATTTATGTTTCTGATATCTGCAGATATCTGGGACTTAAGACAGAAATCTTTACTCCGTTTGTATGTGGCGCCTTTACCAGCCTTTATTCTAAAGATGCTGTAGAAGAAGCTTTTGCAGAAGGCAAGATTCTCTTTTTTGCAGGCGGTACAGGACACCCGTATTTTTCTACAGATACAGCAACTGTACTCCGTGCAGTTGAAATTGAGGCTGAAGCAATACTCCTGGCAAAAGCAGTAGATGGAATTTACGACAGCGATCCGAAACTGAATCCAAATGCAGTGAAGTATGATGAAATCTCTATCGAAGAAGTCGTAGATAAGAAACTGGCTGCAATGGATCTGACAGCATCTATTATGTGTCTGGAACAGAAGATGCCAATGCTGGTATTTGGACTTGAAGAAAAAGACAGCATTGTAAATGCTGTACATGGCAAATTTACAGGTACAAAAGTAACTGTATAAGTTTTATATTTATATAAGAGAAGGTAATAAAAATCAGAAGAGGGAGAGTTTGACAAATGGATGAAAGAGTTCAGAAATATGAGCAGAAAATGACAAAGACATTAAGTGGTTTTGAGGAGGAGCTTACAACGATTCGTGCCGGCCGTGCAAATCCACATATTCTTGACAAAATCACAGTAGATTATTATGGAAGCCCGACACCACTTCAGCAGGTAGCGAATATTACTGTTCCGGAGGCTCGTATGATTCAGATTCAGCCCTGGGAATCCAGCCTGATCAAAAGCATTGAAAAAGCAATCCTTACATCAGATCTTGGCCTGAATCCGAGTAACGATGGAAAGCTTATCCGTCTGGTTCTGCCTGAACTCACAGAAGAACGTCGTAAAGAACTTGTAAAAGACGTTAAGAAAAAAGGTGAGGCAGCTAAGGTCGCAGTGAGAAATATCCGTCGTGATGCAAACGATGCATTCAAGAAGCTGGCTAAGCAGGATGTTTCCGAAGATGAAATCAAAGATCTGGAAGATTCTGTACAGAAGCTTACAGACAAGTTCATCAAAAAAATTGATGCAGCAGTAGATATAAAAGCGAAAGAAATTCTGACTGTATAATGACACAGACAGAAAGAAGAGGGAGAGCCGCATAAAGGCTCTCTTTCTGTTGAAATACAGGAATCTTTTCGAAATAAAAGGAGAACATATGAAAGTACCGAATCATATTGCGATTATTCTTGATGGCAATGGCAGATGGGCAAAAGCCAAGGGGATGCCGAGAGGATATGGACATATTAAAGGCTGTGCCAACCTTGAAAATATCTGTGATGACATCAAAGATCTTGGAGTAAAGTATCTGACGGTTTATGCTTTTTCCACAGAGAACTGGAAACGTTCCAGAGAAGAAGTTGAGGGACTGATGAAACTGTTCCGCAGCTATCTTAAGAAATGTATGAAAAGTGCAGAGAAAAACCATATGCGTGTAAAGATTATTGGGGATCCTTCTGCATTTGCACCGGATATTCAGGACAAAATCCGCGAGTTGGAAGAGTTCTCAAAAGATTATGACGAACTGTACTTTCAGATTGCATTAAACTATGGCAGCAGGGATGAAATCATTCGTGGAGTTCGCAAACTGGCGCAGGATGTTGCTGATGGCAAGTGTGATCCGTCAGAGATAGATGAACCTTTTTTTGAAAGTTATCTGGATACAGCCGGAGTTCCGGATCCTGATCTTCTGATTCGTACAAGTGGGGAGCAGAGACTGTCTAATTTCCTGATGTGGCAGCTTGCGTATACGGAGTTCTACTTTACAGATGTGCCGTGGCCGGATTTTCATAAAGAAGATCTGATTAAAGCAATCGAAAAATATAATAGCAGAGATCGTCGCTTTGGAGGCGTGAAAGGGGAATAATTATGTTTAAAACACGACTCATAAGTGGAATTTTACTTGTGATTGCAGCACTGCTTACGATCATAAGTGGTGGTTATGTGCTCTTTTTCACATTGGTATGTATTTCGCTGATCGGAATGCAGGAACTTTATAAGGCAATGGGGGTACATGGAGAGAGTACTGGATTGTTGGAAATTATTGGATATCTGGGAGCAATCCTTTATTATGTCAGTCTGCTTTTGGGATTTGAAAGCTATGGTTTGATGACTGTTCTGGTTTCACTGATTTTGATCATGTTTGTTTATGTGTTTACATATCCGAAATATAATGCACATCAGATAATGTCTGCGTTTTTCGGTGTGGTTTATGTGGCAGTAATGTTGTCTTTTATTCTTCTGACAAGGAATCTTCCGGATGGTAAATTTATTGTCTGGCTGATTTTCCTTTGCTCATGGGGATGCGATACCTGTGCGTATTGTGTGGGAATGCTCATTGGCAAGCACAAGATGGCACCGGTACTCAGTCCGAAGAAATCTGTAGAAGGCGGCATCGGTGGAGTTGTCGGAGCTGCACTTCTGGGGGTAATCTATGCTGCTGCGATACAGGGACCGATGGTAGAATATGCAGTAATTTGTGGCATCGGTGCATTGATTTCCATGGTTGGGGATCTTGCAGCGTCCGCAATTAAGAGAAACCAGGGAATCAAAGATTATGGTAAACTGATACCGGGACATGGCGGCATTCTGGATCGCTTTGACAGTGTGATCTTTACTGCACCGGTTATTTACTATCTCGCCAAAATTATTCTTGGTATCTGATGTTGCAAAAGGAGAAAAGCATGAAAAAAATTGCAATTTTAGGATCTACAGGTTCGATCGGAACACAGACGCTGGATGTAGTCCGGGCCAATGGAGATATCGAAGTGCTGGGTATCAGTGCCGGAAGAAACATCCGGAAACTGGAAGAACAGGTTCGGGAGTTTTCTCCACGTCTTGTTGCTGTATGGGATGAAAACGCAGCGAAAGATCTTGCAGATAAGATTAAAGATACAGATACAAAAGTTGTTTCCGGAATGGATGGGCTTTTGGAACTGGCTGCCATGCCGGAAACAGAAATTCTTGTTACAGCAATTGTGGGTATGCTTGGAATTCGTCCGACGATTGAAGCTATCCGTGCAGGTAAGGACATCGCGCTTGCAAATAAAGAGACACTTGTGACAGCAGGTCATCTGATTATGCCTATGGCAAAAGAATATGGTGTGCAGATTTTGCCTGTGGACAGCGAGCACAGTGCGATTTTTCAGTCGTTGAATGGAGAACACCGTTCGGAGATATATAAACTGCTGATTACTGCATCGGGAGGACCTTTCCGTGGAAGAAAGCGTAAAGATCTGGAAACAGTTACGCTTGCTGATACTCTGAAACATCCAAACTGGGTGATGGGACAGAAGATTACCGTAGATTCTGCGACACTGGTCAATAAAGGTCTGGAAGTTATGGAAGCAAGGTGGCTGTTTGATGTGGATCTGGATCATATTCAGGTAGTTGTCCAGCCACAGAGTGTGATTCACTCCATGGTAGAATTTAAGGATGGAGGAATTATTGCGCAGCTTGGAACTCCGGATATGCGTCTGCCAATACAATATGCGTTATATTATCCGCACAGAAGATACCTCGGAGGAGACCGTCTGGATTTTGCGGCACTTAGGCAAATTACATTTGAAGAACCGGATATGGAGACATTTCTGGGACTTCCGATGGCAATGCAGGCATCGAGAGCAGGCGGTTCGATGCCAACGGTCTTTAATGCGGCAAACGAACTGGCAGTAAGCAAATTTCTTCATCAGGAGATTGGCTTTCTTGATATTTATGATATTATCGCACAGTCGATGGAACGACATAAAGTAATTGAGAATCCGAATCTTGAAGAAATTCTTGCAGTAGAGAGTGAAACTTATCAATGGATCGAAAGCAGGTGGTAATTTGAAGATATTGATTGCTGTAATCATTTTCAGCGCAATCATTCTTTTTCATGAATTTGGACATTTTTTGTTTGCAAAATTAAATGGCATCGGGGTTACAGAGTTTTCTCTGGGAATGGGACCGAGACTCTTCAGTTTTCAGAAAGGGGAAACTCGTTATTCTCTGAAATTACTTCCGATCGGTGGCTCCTGTGCAATGGTCGGTGAGGACACAGATGAGGAAGAGCTCCCGGGTTCTTTTAATGCAGCGTCGGTAGGGGGGAGAATCTCTGTTGTTGCGGCAGGCCCGGTGTTTAATTTTATTCTGGCATTTGTACTGGCAGTGATCATTGTAGGTTTTGTTGGTTATGATCCGTCAGAGGTCGTTGAAGTGGAGAGCGGATCACCGGTAGCAGAGGCAGGCCTTGAAAAGGGTGATGTAATTACCGAATACGATGGTTATCATGTAGAGCTGGCAAAAGATCTGTATGTTTATATGTATCTGAATGACCTCAAAGAAGGTGATACAGTTACAATGACAGTGAAACGTGACGGAGAGACCAGGACGATCACCTATACACCGGATGTTTCAGTACGGTATCTTCTTGGATTTAACCGTTCAGATGCATCGTCCATGACTGTAGAGTCTCTGATTGATGGTATGCCGCTTCAGGAGGCAGGACTTCAGGCAGGAGATACGATCACGGCGATCAATGGTACGGAGATTGCGGATGGAGAAGCGTATGATGCATATCTGGAAGAGCATCCGTTGTCTAATGAGCCGGTAGAAATCACTTATGATCGCGACGGACTGGATTATACAGCTACGATTACACCGAGAGAGTACCGGACACCGCAGCTTGGATTTTCTTATAATCTGGGATATACAAAGACCTCCGGGCTGCAGGTGTTGAAATACGGCGCACTGGAGATTAAATATATGGTCAGAACGACGCTACTCAGTCTGAAAGAGCTTGTGACAGGGCAGCTCGGATTCCAGAACTTAAGCGGTCCGGTAGGCGTTGTAGATGCTATCGGAACGACATACGAGCAAAGCAAGAGAGAGGGAGCATTGATGCTCTGGATGAATATGTTGAATATGGCAGTGCTTCTTTCAGCGAACCTTGGTGTAATGAATCTGCTTCCGCTTCCGGCACTTGACGGCGGCCGTCTGGTATTTCTCATTATTGAAGCAATCCGGCGTAAACCGATCAACCGTGAAATCGAGGGCAGGATTCATTTTGCAGGTTTGATGCTTCTGATGGCATTGATGGTAGTTGTTATGTATAATGATATTTTGAAAATATTTTAAAATTGGATAAGCTGGTTAAAAAAGAGTGTGAATATTGTGGAATAGTTTCACACTCTTTTTTGAAATAAGAAAACGAATGATAGAATATTGAGAGAAAGGCAGGAGATAAAGTTGGATAAGACATTAAGCATTATTATACCTTGTTACAATGTGGAAAAATATATTGAAGAATGTCTGGAATCTGTATGCAATGATCGAGATGCCGATATAGAAGTGATCTGTGTGAATGACGGGTCGACGGATGGTACTTTAGATATACTTGAGCAGTGGAAACAAAAAGATGCCCGTGTTATTGTTATAAATCAGGAAAACAAAGGTGTTTCAGTGGCAAGGAATCAGGGGCTGCATATTGCGAAGGGAAAATTTATCTATTTTCTGGATAGTGACGATAAAGTAAAAGATGTTGCAATTCTGGAAAAGTGCTGCGAGAAAATGCAGGAAGATCAGTTAGACATATTGATAGGAGCTGGCAGAAGTTTTTTTGAAACAGAAGAGTTTTATAAAAAATATTCATATTATGAAAAAAGTTATCGAATAGAGCATGAGTATCCTCGTATAATGAAGGGAACAGAACTGATGGCTGAATTGCAGAGAAATGGAGAATGGGCAGTTCAACAGTCAACCAGAATTTACAGACGAAAGTTTTTGCAGGATAATAATGTTTACTATACAGAAGGACAGCTCCATGAAGATAATTATGTAACATTTATGTGTATGTATCTGACAGACAGAACAACCGCGGTTAAAGATGTTTTGTTTGAGAGAAGAATTCGTGAAAATTCAATCATGACACAGAAAGTAACGCATAAAAATGTAGAAGGTTATCTTGTAAATTTTGTTCAGGATCTTTATCTTATTGCAGATTATAGGGATGTGAAAAAGCCGAATATGGATATGGGTTTTCCGCTGGATATTGCACGGAGGGATATAAAAAGAACCTATCGTCTGCTGGATGAGGAGGAAAAAAAGAGTTTAGAAGAGCGCTTGACAGAAGAACAGAAATTTTATTTCGATGCACTTATTCGCAGAGAAATAGAAGCAGAAGACAGAATGGATGCCAAAAGCAAGTTTCTGGAGCGTGTGAACAGAGAAAATAAGGAAGTACGTCAGAAACAGGAAATCAGGATACTGAACTTAGAACAGCAGCTTACAAAGCTGGAAGCAGACAGGAAACAAGAGCAGGAAAAAAATGATAAACTTCAGCAAAAAATAAAAGAAACCAATAAAGATCTTAAAAAAGCGAATAAAAAGATTAAAGAGATGAAAGAATCTACTTCATGGAAGATTGGACGCGCGATAACCTGGCCGGTAAGAAAGTTGAAAACTATTTTAAGAAAGTTTTCCAATGGTAATGCATAAACTATCCTGAGAGACCTTTGTCAGGAGAAAATAAATGGATTTTTATAGAAAAGTTCGGGCGCAGCAGGATCAGGTGGATGATGGAACGCTGAAAGTCAGTGTATTTACAGAAGACGGTACGCGTCCGGTGGAAAATGCGCTGGTGCGAATATCTTACACAGGTGAGAGCGGACAGACGGTGGATGAAGTACGGACGGATTCGTCCGGGCAGACACCGGTACTGGATCTGAAAACACCTCCGCTTGAGTACAGTATGGAGCCGGTGGAAGAACAGCCATACGCGGAATATACCATACAGGTAGAAGCGGAAGGATTCGAAAATACGGAGATTGCCGGTACGCAGGTGCTTCCGGGAGTGCAGGCACAGCAGGCGGTAAAAATGGCGTTTCGTGCGGAAACATCATTTGAGCGTCTGGTGATCGGTCCCCATACTCTGTTTGCGGAATATCCGCCAAAGATAGAAGAAGCGGAAGTTAAACCGGTGGATGAGAGTGGAGAAATTGTTTTAAGCAGGGTAGTAATACCGGAATATATCGTAGTACATGACGGTTCGGTAAATGATACGACAGCACCGAACTATTATGAGAGGTATCGAGACTATATAAAAAATGTTGCAAGCAGCGAGATCTATGCAACCTGGCCGGATGATACGATCCGTGCAAATATCCTTGCAATCATGTCTTTTACATTGAACCGTGTTTATACGGAATGGTATCGGAATAAGGGCAAAGATTTTACGATCACAGCCTCCACAGCGTATGACCACAAGTGGATCCGGGGAAGAAATGTATTTGACAGTATTTCCAGGATTACGGATGAACTTTTTGAAAATTATCTCTCCAGGCCGGATGTGCGCCAGCCAATTCTTACACAGTACTGTGACGGGCGTCGGGTACAGTGCAGAAATCGTGGCTGGATGACGCAGTGGGGAAGTAAGTCACTGGGAGATCAGGGCTATTCACCGATTGAAATCCTCAGATATTTTTACGGAAATGATATGTATATCAATGTAGCAGAAGAAATTTCCGGAATTCCATCCTCATGGCCGGGATATGATCTGAATATCGGTGCGACAGGAGAAAAAGTGCTCCAGATGCAGGAACAGCTCAATGTGATCGCAGGTGCATATCCTGCAATTCCGAAGGTAAATGCAGATGGCATTTACGGGGAACAGACCAGTGCATCTGTGCGCAAATTCCAGAATGTGTTCGGGATTCCGGAAACGGGAATCACGGATTATCAGACGTGGTATAAGATACAGGAAATCTATGTTGCGGTCAGTAGAATTGCGGAATTGAACTAAAAATACAAAAAAATAAAAAAATTTATAAAAAAATGTTGACTTTATGTCATATCTCTGGTATTCTATCACTTGTCGCGAGGAAACAATCCTGCGAAACAGAATATGCGGAAGTGTCGGAACTGGCAGACGAGCAAGACTAAGGATCTTGTGAGCAT